>JACCDP010468791.1_pt1 | contig 32715 bp, 59 predicted proteins | sample 7445841 | NCBI WGS metagenome assembly JACCDP01 (sample SAMN15323441, study PRJNA562643) | freshwater metagenome | isolation source: river surface water | place: USA:Blue River Watershed | collected 2017-08-17 | reverse complement strand
TTCGTGGATACAAGAACAGCACAAGGGCTCAGTTTGATGAGATATATCAAGATCATTTCATGTTACTAGAGTCAGACGAACCTTGGTGGCTAGGAGATAATAATCTTCATTATACACACAAAGGTCGCCTATTTGAGAAAGACCCAGAAAAATATTACTTCTATAGTGATTACTCTGACTTTCGTGAACTAGGATATACATGTTGTGATTCATGTAGCTATTACTGGCCAACACATGCGGAGGCAAAGTGATAGTAACAGACTCAAGCTTTCAAGAAGCATTAGATCAAAATAATCTTATATTGATTGATTTCTGGGCAGAATGGTGCGGACCTTGTAAAAAGGTTTCTCCAATTCTAGATGAGATTTCTCAAGATAAGGGTCTACCAGTCGGTAAGTTAAATATTGATGAGAATCCTGTAAAAACAGCAGAATACTCTGTACATTCAATTCCGACTATGGTATTATTTAAGGATGGAAATCCAGTCCATACTGTGATTGGCGCAAAGCCCAAGCACATGCTCTTAAAAGAGCTGGCGGAATGGATATGACATTTGACGAATGGATTACATACGGCATAGAAAAAGGTTGGTGCGGACCTCCTGTATGTTATACACACGACGGACTACCAATGTCTGAACAAGAGTATGCAGAATTTGATGAAGGTCAAGATCCCTGTACACATGTTGTTCGTATGTACGAAGACATTGATATGAAGAAAAGCATAGAAGATAACCACTCTCCGTCTCAATGGCGGAACTCGTACACAAACTAGAATTCCACGCTCATCTAGAGGTGGATAAATTAAGGAGAAATAAATTAAATGAAGTCATTTAAGAAGATCGCCCTAGCCATGGTTGCAGCCATGACTACCGCAACAATCGTAGCAACACCTGCAAGTGCTGCTGTAATGACAGTCGCTGTTGACCTTGCTGGAACGGCTAACACAACCGCTTCAGCAATCGCAACACCTGCTTCATTGCCAGTACCTGCCGATAATACGGTAGATGCTGCAGATGCACTTAAGTTTGTTGCAACAGTAGATACAGGAACAAACGTTACTGTAACAACTACAAACGCAACAATCGTATCTGCACTACACACTGCTGCTGCTCCAGTAGGAGCATCGTCAGGATCATCATCTTTGACAATCGCAACTGGTACAGGAACAACTGCAACATTCTACGTCTACACAAAGACAACAGCAATTGGTACAGTTGTAATCAACAACGGTGGAACAACTCTTACATACTATGTACAGGGTACTGCTGGTAAGATCAACAACCTAACTGTAACTGCTCCAGCATCAGGTGCTGCAGGTACAAAGCAAGACATTCTAGTTACAGCAACAGACGTATTTGGAAACAAGGTTTCTGGTAAGTCTCTTACTGCAACAGTATTTGCTGCAACAGCAACACTTGATTCAGCAACAGCGTCAACAGGTGCTACACTTTCAGATTTTGGAGTTGCAAAGTTTAGTGCAACGCTTCCAACAGTTGGAACACGAGCACTAATTATGTTTGCTCCAACAACATCAACAGATGCAAACGCTGCAGATGTAACAGGACTTCCTGTTCGCACACTTGCACCATTTGCAGAAGTCACAGTTCGTGATCTAGTGTCAGAACTTGCTGCACAGACTGCTGCAAAAGATGCAGCACTTGCTGCAAAGGCTGCTTCAGATGCTGCACTAGTTAAGGCAACAGCAGAGCACACTGCTCTTATTGCTGCTGAGAAGGCTGCTTCTGCAAAGGCACTTGCCGATGCAAAGGTTGTTTCAGATGCAGCACTTGCTGCAAAGGATGCAACAATCGCAAAGTTGACTGCAGATAATGCTGCAGCACTTAAGTCAATCAAGGATGCTTTCAACGCTCTTGCAAAGAAGTGGAATGCAAAGAATCCAAAGGCTAAGGTTACTCTAGTTAAGTAATTAGTCCAACATTAAAGGGGTTACCAATTACGGTAGCCCCTTTTTTGTGCAATAAAATGGTATAATCATCCTATCAGACATCCAGTCTGCAAGGGGGAAAGGTAAATTAAAAGACTAATACGCATACTAGCAGCCACACTTCTAGCATTTGGCTGGCTTATTATATCCCCAGAAGGCGCACACTCTGATGATCCACTCTCAGTTGCAGCCCAAGAAATTCAAGAACTTAACAATAGCATAGAAGATCTTGGCTATAAGGATGAATTTATATCATTAATTGAAGAGGCAGAAGATAAATATGATCTTGCTGTATCTGCCCAAGAAACCCAGACTCAAACTTCTGACCTATATGATGATTCCATTGACGCAGAAGCCACGGCACTTGAAGAAAAAGACTTAGCCCAATCAGCAGTAGATGGACAAACAGCAACAGTAGCCATAGCCCTTGAACATAAAAATGATGCCTACGATGCCCTTGGCATAGCCAACATCAACCTATCAAATGCACAGCAAGCCCTAAATGGTGCTGGTGGAGAAGGGCTTTCGTATACGGTTTATAACCTATTAAGAAGCGGAAACTCAGCAGTCCCTGGATCTGTAGTATGCTCAGGCACATGGAACTCAAACTATATGCAACTTCCAGTATGTGAAAATAGATATGAGAATATTGTAGTTAAATTTGCTGGACAGATAACAGTACCTTCATGGTTTACATCAGTGGCATTTGCAGGATATACAGATGATGGTTTTAGAATGTATGTTAATGGACAGCCTGCTGTTAACAACTGGGTAGAGCAAGGTGTGCAGTGGAGCGCCTGGTCTCCATCATATGATGTAAGCGAAGATAAGACTTTAGATGTAGAGATATGGTGGTATAACGGTGGAGGACCAGGATCTTATCATCTTGGATGGACAATTCCTGGTGGAATGACTGGAGCAGGTTGTGATTATGCTGGAGATCCACGAGTATGGGGACAAAACTTTAGTTGTAATTTAAATACATTCTCATCTGGACCTGGAGCAACTCAGGAACAAACCAACGATTATAACAATGCGCTTGCTGCAAGGAACTTAGCACAAGATGTATACAATGATAAATTAAATATTTATAACCAAGCAGTCTCAACATTAAATGCAAACAATCAAACACTAACTAATAAAACAAACGAATATAACAATTCAGTTTTAAATGTTGCAACGGCACTGCAGAATAAAAATAATGCAATCAGCGCATACAATCAAGCAATTAGTAATGTTAATAGTGCAATTGATGACGCATGGCGTTACTATGATGAGCAATCACAAAGAGAACTTAATGCCGCTATTGCACAAGCAGCAGCCAATGCTGCAGCCAATCAGCCTACTCCTGAGCCAACACCAGATGCTCCTCCTACACCAGAACCTTCTCCAGAACCAACTCCTGAAGCACCACCTACACCTGAGCCTACCCCTGAAGCACCACCTACCCCTGAACCAAGCCCAGAACCTACTCCAGAGGCTCCTCCTACCCCAGAGCCTACACCTGAACCAACACTAGAACCAGAACCAACACCAGAGCCTACACCTGGCACAGAGCCAACAGCAGAGCCAGAACCTGTACCTGAAGAAAAGCCAGGGATCCAAGATGAAGTCTTAGCAGCACTAGTACCTGAAAAGGGAACAGGAACAACAGAAGATCTATCTGGAGTTATTGCCAACTTAACAAGCAAAGATAATAAGTTAGTTACTCTTTCACCAGAACAAGTTGCTGCAGTTAGCCAAACACTTAAGGCTTTAACACAAGAAGCAAAGGCTGAAATTGCTGGAGATCTTGGTATTTCTGCAAGCGAGGTTGCAAAGATTGCAGACCAGATGAAATCTAACCCAGCGCTTGCATCAGCGTTCGTAGAGTTTGAGAGTAGAGCAGGGGATGCAGGAGAAGCCCCAATGCCATTTACATTAGCAGATGCAGTAACAGAAGTACAAACAGAAGAATTCTTAGCAGACCCACTTGGAGCATTGTTCGAAGTGGATGTTACAGAACTCCTATCCAATTTCTCTGAGTTGGGTATGGACATGACAGATGATCAGAGAGAAAAAGCGCAAGAAGTAATTGTCCCAGTGGTCATTGCATCACAAATTGCAGGGGCAGTCATAAGGAGGAACAAATGAAAATAATCAACAAAGCAGTTAGTCTTGTAGGCAAAGTACTCAAAGGATTAACTAAATGGTTTAAAGACGCAGGAATGGAATTAATCGCACAGGCATTCACCCTCCTTGGCTTCTTTATCGCATGGCTAACTTTAACGGGATCAGCAAGAGACATTGTTGGTATTGCAGTACTTGCAACCACAGTAATCTGGCTTATCACAATCCCACTAAGAAAGGAGGACTAAATATGGCAACTAAAAAGGTAGTAGAGCCTCCTAAGAAGGAGCACCCACAAAAGGCAATAACTAATATCCTTATGCGTATTGTCGCAGTCTTTGCTGCTTCTGGTCTATCAGTACTTGGTGCTGGAGCAGTAGTTGGAATTGACACAGTTCAGGCAGTATTCTTAGCAGGACTATTAGGCGTAGCAACAGTCATTGAAAGACTGGCAAGGGCTTTTTTGGACGATGGAAAACTCACATTGGCAGAGATCAATGATGCGTTTAAAACGGTAGACAAAAAGGCTAATTAGTCATTATTGACGGTAGTTGACAGCCCTCTCTGGGCAATGGTATACTTAAGTATCACATATCTGGAGAGGGCTTTTGCCATGACTTGTATTGCTGTTGTACGCCATGAAGATAAAATTTACATGGCTGGAGATCGTGGAGCATCAGATGATGGTACCATTCTAGCACTTGAAGCACCAAAGGTTTGGAAGATAGGTCCTTACTTAATTGGATATGCAGGAGCAATGGACGGAGAAAGAATCCGTTATAACTTTAAACCATCTCCACCTAACATCCGAGATACAGATAAGTTTATGCAAACAAAATTTATTAAAGAACTAAAAGAGTTTTACAATGAGTTTTGGGTAGACACATCTAAAGATGGCGATCTTGGTTTGATTATTGCAGTTCGTGGACAAATTTATGAACATAGTTCTGCAGATATGTCTTTATCTAAATACACACTTCCATATCTTGCAATGGGATCTGGCGCAGAATACGCATATGGTGTTTTATATGCAACAGATAAACAAAAAAATGCAAGGAATAGAGTAGCACAAGCAGTGAATGCTGCAATCAAATTTAACCCATCATGCATGGGACCAGTTGACATCGTTAGCGTTTAAGGCTATACTTAATATATGAATCATTCACATGAAGACGATTTGTCACCAGAAGAACAAGAGTTTGGTATCTGGCTTTCAAACGGTATTGAAAGAGGATGGGTAACTCCTCCATATTGCAATACTCATGACGGTGGATACGAATACATGGGTGAAGAAGAAGTAGAAGAGTGGGAAGCAGGGGGAGACCCTTGTTGTCATGTCATCAGATTGATGATATCGTAAAAATGAAAAGGAATAAAATGAAAAAGATCGTAGCACTAGTAGCAGTATTGTTTTCAGTAGTAGTACCAGTTCAGTCAAATGCTTCAGAGCAGAAGTCTCTCGTAATCATTGACTCATATTTTGACTCAAAGGTTTCTGCACCTAACGTTAAGTGTATTGTATTGTCAACAAATACTGACTGTAAAGATGTGGTTACATTAACAAGTCCGTCATACTCAAGTGAGATTAATCATGGAAATGCGATGGCAGAAGTTGCCAAGAAGCAAAATCCAGGATTGCCTATTATCCTATTGCGTTCTTCAGGAGGCGTTGGAACAAGATCTGTTAATCAAGTAAATCCTGGTAACTTTATTGATGCCCTAAAGTGGGTTGATTCAAACTCATCCACAATTAGTGCAGTATCTTTTTCACGAAATCTAAATACAAATACTGGAAATGGGATTTGTTCACCAACTACAACAGGTACAGGGTTGAAAACTCCTTTGATAGTAGATACAGTTATTCGTGAACTTATTACAAAATTGAAGTCCAAGGGCGTTCAGGTTTTTGCTTCTACTGGAAATAAGTTTGGAACAAAGATCGACTATCCAGCGTGTATCCTAGATACTGTATCTGTGAGTACAGGTGCACTAAATAAGTCTGGAACTATTGTCAGTATGAATGCTTTTGATTCAAATACAGATTATGTGGCTAACTCAGCAATCTATAGTTATAGTTCTCCAGTCATGAATTTGATTCCACAAACAACATCTTCAGCAACTGCAGCAGTCGCTGCACAGTATGTAACAAATGGTGTTCTACCATCAAAGGTAGTAAGCGTACTTCCATAAAGTACGATGGGCTGTAACTCAGATGGTAGAGTGCCGAACTGTTAATTCGGATGTCGTAGGATCGATACCTACCAGCCCAGCAAGGAGAATGATATGAACGAAATGCTTAACGAACTAAAGCATGACTTTAAGATTTGGCACAATACGCCAGATAAATCATTCTTGTATATCAATGAAAGATCTCGTGTATTTGAGAGATGGCTCTCTTATCAAGAGGGAGTAAAAGATCTTCGTGATTCGATAATTCAGCCAATTAATCTTTATGCCAAGAACCTTTATCCTGCTCCAAAATTAATTAGCATTACTGGCAATGAGGTTGTTCTACAACAAAGAAATCATGCAGAGTTCTTTCTACTCATTGAGGATGGTGATTTTTATAATGTGGATCGTCCATGGGTAAGGCAGTACTACCGCTCAGATGCCAACCACACGGCCCCAGAGGGCTGTTTCAAGGGCAACTATAGGTTCTATATCTCCTGGCTCCTAAACGAAAACATATCAGTTCAAATTGAACAGCCAGAAGATTCTCCATTTTTGATTTATCCAAGGACTGTAGAGTTTAAAAAGTTAGATCCATGGCTGCCAAGGTTTGATCCAGAGATGGTAGAGTTTAACTTTAGGAATGAGGGCAAGCACATGATTGATGAAGAGTTTGCAAAGATACCAAGATTGCAACCAATGTTTAATATGCGTTTTGTGGCAGATGATATAATAGTACAGAGAGTAAAGGAATTCTATGAGCACAATCAGGTTTTATCCGTTTAACGAGGGAACTAGATCATTTGCAACACCGCCACAACCAGCATCAAGAATGATTCCAGAGTGGTACAAAAAGCAACCAGCATCTGTTGGAGATGATAAAGAGTTTTATCCAAAGGGTGGGCTCAACTCAACAGTAAAGCGCTGTATGCCAGTATTTGATATGTTGACTGCAGGATACATGATAACTTTCCCTATGGACATTTATATTGATGCAACGAATCCAGATAAGATTGAATGGAGCGTTCCAATGCCATTAAAGAATTTTGGAAGCGATATGGTTGCTACCCATACACCAGAGCAGGTATCTCACTATCCAATTGACCTAACAAGATATCATAAGAATGTGTTTAGAATTTTGCCATTTTGGTCTGTTGAAACTGATCCTGGATATAGCACTTTATTCTTGCATCCAATGCATAGAGATGATTTGCCATTCAAGTCATTCGAAGCATTTGTAGACACTGATGGATTTATTTCTGATGGCCACCTATCAATGTTTATTAAGAAAGACTTTAAGGGTGTAATTAAGCAAGGAACTCCTCTGGTTCAGGTTATTCCTATCAAGCGTGAAGACTGGGCGATGGAACTTGTAGAAACAGACATAGCAAATGCTACTCTAAAGGCTCAAAGACTTTCTGTTAGAAGCATGTTTAAGCACTCTTACAAAGAAAAGTTTAGGTCTAGAAAAGAATATAAGTAATGGATGAACCATTAAAGATTTCTTTTTCTCCTGCTTTTGTTAACTACGGAGACAAACTTACTCCACCACAGCCTGCAATTAAGCATGTTCCAGAGTGGTACAAGAGTTTGGCAAAGCATGATCTATGGAATGATGACAAGCATCTTAAACCTGTTAATCATATCGGAGGAGATGGTGCAAGAGTTGCTACAAAAATGTGTATGCCATTCTTAGATTCTTTGACTGCTGGATATTTTTATTTATTAGAAGATGACTTGCTAGTAGAACTAGCAGAAGATGGTCGTCCCACTTTATCCTGGGCTAGCGATGTAATGATCTTAGACAAAAGACCTACAATTGAATTGCCCGTACCAGATAATTGTCATCCAATTCATTATGGATGGAGAATGAACTGGTATTATGAAACTCCACCAGGATATTCTGTCATGATTACTCACCCAATGAATAGACATGATCTACCATTCTATACAATGTCTGGAATAGTTGAATCCGATGTTTGGGGATTACCAGTATTTACAGCATTCTTTTTGAAGCGTGGGTTCCAAGGAATCATTCCAAAGGGTACTCCAATCTTTCAAATAATTCCTTTTAAAAGAGACAACTGGGAATTAGAGGTAGATAAAACTCAGTCTAAGATGGATGAGCATGAGTTTAAGGCAGAAAATAGAAGATCCTTGTTATATGGATATTACAAAAAGACTGCATGGAGAAAGAAGATTTTTGGAATTAAGGGGATTAAGTCAGATGACTAAGCCAATTGTTCATGCTATTTTTTACGGGTATAAGAATAAAGTATTAAAAGAATCAGTAATGTCTGCAATAAATAATGCATCTTCAGATATAGATTTAAGGGTAACGGTATATGATCAGAACCCACTAATTAGAAATGACTTCTTTGATAAGGTAGAAAAGTGTAGGTATATTCATATCTATTGGGACTACATTGTTAGCCCCTCATCTCATATCAATAGCGGGTTTAGCCTAGAGGATTCTGACTACACAATGATCTCTTATGGAAGGCTGGAGTTTTCGAAGAACTGGGATGTAGAATTAATTAAACTTTCTGAAGACTCTAATTCTGTTGTCTCTGGGCAAAATAAAACAATGCTAAGGCAAAAGAATTTATTTTATTTAGAAACATATACACATAAGACTAATAGTTTTACTATATCTAATTATATAGACAAGGACTTTATCTTTGGAAAGTCTTCTGTTATAGAAAGGCTTCGGTTTCCAGATTACTTAAAGCACGATGGAATAAATGAGTTAATGTCTTTATCCTATTTTACATCTGGAATAAAAATATATTCAGCACCAGATGGATTTTACAAATTGCTTGGTCCAGATACTATTGAAACAACATACACAACTTTTTCCAAAAGCCATGGATACAATGAGTTTATAAAATTAGCAAAAACGGGAAAGAATAGTCATGTTATTATTAAGGACAGGGCTAGAAGTATTAAAGAATTTCAGGACTTTCACGGAATAGACTTATCCCTTCTGAGCCCACTACCATTTGCAATTGATGACGTGTCTTATAAGCCCCACGAGATGCCTTTTGATGATGTAGATCAGAAAAAATTTATGACAAAAGTAAACTATATTGCCTAGTGGTATAATTGATATGGAGGAAAACATGCATAGAATAACAGTAATCGAAGACTTCATTACCCCAGAGGATGCTGCGGTATTGATTGAAGAGCAGAACAATCCATCAGAAATAAACCCGTATCCAGAATACTATAAGAATCGCTATGGAGGAACATCTCTTCCCTATAACAAGCGTGTAATGGATATCATGACTAAGTATGGCCACAAGGCTAATCAGGTTCACAAAGAGTTAAATGGTTTTGTAAATCCCATATATGTATTTAAGGGGTTTGGGTCTCACTGGGTAACAGGAACTAAAGGTGGATTGCATATTGATGCACAAGGACCTGAGCCATTTATTGAGTTTAGCACAATCATGTATCTAAACGAAGAGCCAGATTACACTGGTGGAAAAATTTATTTTCCTAATCAAGACTTTTCTTATCAACCAAAGAAATACTCTGCGGTATTTTTTCCAGGAGCGGGATCAGAATACATTCATGGCATTACTACCGTAACTAGCGGAGATAGGTACACTGCTTTGTATATGCATACATCTCTTCCAGATCATGCAGACCCAGACTTTCTTGGAGACAACAAGAATCCACAATGGGAAGCGATGAGGTATCCACTTGCAAAACTTTGATTATGAGATATTAGATCTTGGAATGGTTTATTATAAGAATATCATTAAAGATCCAGCGCAACTTATTGTTGACATTGAAGACTTAGATAGGAAATATCACGAAGCCAGCAATCTTGAAAAGACACTGGTAAAGCCTTGGACACCTTGGATTAATGATAGTGCTGGAACTAATGAGATATTCTGTTGGCAAAAGTTTATTCCACAAGAGCAGCACATAAGCAGACAAGATCCATTCTTTAATGAGCAAGTAAGTATTTCTTCTCAGTTATTTGGTGCACTTGAAGGAACTTTGAAGCACTACTCTACCCAGATATATCCATTTGCAGAAAAAAATATTAAATCTAGAGAAAAGCAAATGCACTTGTTAAGATATGACAAGTCTGGGTACTTGCCTGCACACCAAGATCAGGGTGTGAGCACACGTGTTCTATCTGTCCTTCTCTATCTAAATGATGACTATGAAGGTGGAGAGATAACCTTTAGAAACTCTAGGATCACCTTTAAGCCAGAGCCAGGAAGCGTACTGTTCTTTCCATCAAACTTCTTATACGTACACGAGGTTGCCCCAATCACTAAGGGGCCTAGATATGCATTGCCAAACTGGTACCACAATGTACCAGAAAGCGTTAGCAGAAACTCTACTGGTCAAGAGTAATGAAGCGTTCAAGTTTTGTAGATGATGATGACAACTACTTAAATAGAAAAAGTATTGGTAGGGGATACCTTCTCAAGACTGACCTAGGATTTTTTAGACAAGATGGCAACCTTTCGCTAGAGGATGGTGTTGAGTATAAATTAAACAGTTATGGACTAAGGTCTGATGATTTTCAATCAGAGCACACTGGATTACATATGCTCTTTGCTGGCTGCTCAAACACATATGGACTGGGAACAGATATAGAAAACATATGGGCTACAAAGATTTATAATAAAATAAAAGAAAGCCAAGAGGTTTCTGGTTATAATAACTTAGGAATTAATGCTGGTACTATTATTGAAATAGTCTTTCATGTGTTTAGATACATAGAACAGTTTGGAAATCCAGATGTAATATTTATGCTATTGCCAGAAAGAGACAGGGATGATGAATTTTTCTTTGATGAGTACGATGAACAATATTCTGATTCCTTTAATTTTTCAATATATCACTCCTTAGAACTATTTTGTAGATCAAATAATATTAAATTAATCTCCTCTACATGGGTATCAAATTACACAAACCTTTGGGATTCATTTTCTAATTTTGCAAAGTATAAAGGAGACACACCACACAAAATATTAATAGGACCAAAGATCCGTAATGAAAAAACAATGTTTGATGATTTTGTAAAAACTTTTAAAAGTTTTAAAGTATTTAATAACAAGAAAATCATTCAAGATCTATATGATTATTCAATGGACAATCCCGATGATCCTAACATGTATACCGCAAAAGATAGGGGAAGGCATTTTGGAAATGCATTTCACTATGCTTGGTCACAACAAATGTATGAAAGGTTTTTAAATGAAAAAAATAATTAAAAAGATTAAGTTTTGGCTATGGCTAAGAAAAAATAAAAAGCATCTAAAGCCAAGGGATTTTATATACTAAATGAGAAACGGTATCTGGATAGATAATAGCAGTAGTGTACAGCCTATGTTTAGGAACAATAGGCCATACAAATATAAAGAGTCGTTAGGAGATGGCAAGAATATCTTATTTGCTGGATGCTCTATCACTGCAAACGTTGGATTGGCAGATGTACCAAACGGTGGTTGGTCTCAATTTTTAACAGATCAACTTAAAAATGACCTCAAGATATCTGTTTCAAATAACTGTTCTATTTCTGGTGCATCAACATTTGAAATCATTAGTAATGTTTTTAGATTTTTAAATAACTATGAAAAGCCAGACATGATATTCCTATTGCTGCCTCCAGTACAAAGAGAAATTGCTTCCTACTCAAAAACTTTAGATGCTGCAAAGGTTATAGACTATAATATATTTGCAATATTAAATCAATATTGTGTAGAAAAAGACATACAACTTTTTGCATCTACCTGGGACTTTTACATACCAGGAGTTACATCATGGTTCGTTGACGATAACAATGATGATTTAACAACAGAAACATTAAAAGAGTTTGATTCATACTTTATTCCCAATAAGATAAACTTTGCACAGGATGTATTTGAGGCATCTCTTTACGGATCCTTATCCCTAGAAGGATACGACAGACATCCATCAGAGCCAGTCCATGCAGGGTATGCCAATATGTTTTATGAAGAATATGAGAATAGAAAATGATTATCCTTGGAGTTAATGAGACAACTCATGATGCATCTGTATCCCTGATTAAAGATGGAGAAATACTTTTTGCTGGTCACGCTGAAAGATATAGCAAGCAAAAGAATGATTGGTTTACTAATAGGGAGTTAATCAAAGATGCCCTGCAATATGGGTACCCAGACAAGATTGCCTACTACGAAAAGCCATTACTTAAAAAAACACGATTAATGCTAAAGGGTGGTTTTGGTGGAGATCGTCCATGGTTTGAAACAACAGAGTTAAGAAATCTACCACGAAAAAATTTCAAGCATCACTACTCACATGCAGCAGCAGGTTATTACACAAGCCCATTTGATGATGCAGTAATAGTCGTTCTAGACGCTATTGGTGAATGGAACACCTCTAGTGTGTGGGTTGGTGAAGGTGAAAACATCAAACATAGGTATTCAGATAACTATCCATTTAGTTTTGGTTTATTCTACTCAGCGTTTACTCAACTGATTGGATTGATGCCAAACCAAGAGGAGTACATCATGATGGGTATGGCTGCTTATGGTGACTGGAAAAAGCATTATCTAAAGGTTAATAAGTATTTTGAGTCCACATCACATCAAAAGTATAACTTTCACAAAGGAATCCACGACTGGGGTGTTATAGAAAATGAGCAAGATAGATTTGATATCGCAGCAGCAGTTCAATATGTTTATGAAAGAAGACTGCTAGAGTTCATGTCACAGGCTAAATCTAATACTGGCAAAAAGAATTTAGTCTTTATGGGTGGGTGTGCTCTTAACTCATCAGCAAATACACACTTATGGGCAATATTTAATGACATCTGGATTATGCCAAACCCTGGAGATGCTGGAAGTTCTCTTGGTGCAGCATCAGCCATGTACGGAAAACATGTTCAGTGGAAGAGCCCATACCTTGGTTATGATCTTGGTGGAGAGTATCCAGTAAATAAAATTATCGAGGGATTAAAGAAAGATAAGATTGTAGCAGTGGCAACTGGAAGAGCAGAGTATGGACCAAGAGCCCTTGGCAATCGAAGTATTCTTGCTGATCCAAGAGATCCAGACATCAAGGATAAGGTTAATCTAATTAAACAGAGAGAACTGTTTAGACCATTTGCACCAATAGTTCTTGAAGAGTTTGCTTCTGAATGGTTTGATATGAACTTCACGAGCCCATATATGCAGTACACAGTTAAGTGCTTGCAGCCAGATAAGATACCTTCAGTAGTGCATGCTGACGGTACATCAAGAGTTCAAACTGTAAGCAAAGAGCAGCATCCAGGTTTGCACATGACACTCAGAAAGTGGTATTGGGATACAGGATGCCCAGTATTACTCAATACAAGTTTAAACATTAAGGGTCAACCACTTTTAAATGACGAGACTGATATTTTAAATTGGGAGTCAACCTATAACTTTGGTATAATTAAATGATAGCAAGCGCTACAGAGGAGAATAAAATGACTAATAAGAAGATCTTTATATCTTTACCAGCATGGGAAGATACAGAACTACTAGATACTATTAATAAAAGTATTAGTTTTGCTGCATACCCAGAAAACTTAGTCTTTGGAATCTGCCTTAACTATGAGATTGAGCCTGACCTATCCTCTATCAAGCATGAGATTAGAGTTATCAGAGACAAGCAAGACTTTATCGTTGATGACCCAGGCATTATCAGGGTACGCAATGGGATTAGAAGTTTAATAAAAGATGAAGAGTACTATCTAAGCATTGATGCCCATGCTAACTTTGCAGAAAGATGGGATGAAACTCTGATAAATGATATAGAAGAGTTGTATCAGATATCTGATAACTACGTTATCTCCAAGCAGATAGTCGAACCAGGAAATTTTAATAACTACTATACAAGATGGAATGTAGATAAAAGAAAGCAGTCATTCTCTATGAGCGGTCAGCCAAGGATTGATAATGACATGTCCCGATCAAAAGATCTGATGGTTAATAAAAAGTATTTCTTAAACTACTATGTATCTTGTAACTTTATTTTTGGAAAAACATCTTGGATAAAGTCTATGGAGTTTCCAGACTATCATGGATTCCCCTTTGAAGAGCCTGAGTTGGCCATGGCTTTATTCTGCAATGGCTTTGATGTAGTCTCACCAACTGGAGAGCACTGCCCAATTCATGCAGGCAATGATCCAAAGTATCAGTTCCCATATGATGAAAAGTGGTGGGAGTTTGTTGGAACTGATAGAAACAATCCCAATCACTGGAAGAAGATATGGGTATGGGATGATCCAGAGATGGAGTCTGAGGTTGTTGACCTACTAATTACTGGTACAAACAAATACTTTTCCTTTAACAATTTAAAGAGAACTGTAGAAGAATTCTATAATGCCATCACAAGACAATGACTTGAGCATTTTTGTCTCAATTGCAGCATTTGAAGACCCAGGTCTGAAGAATACAATGCAAAAACTTTTAAATAGTTCGGAAAATCCAAAAAATATATCCTTTGGGCTTGCACTTAACTATAAAGATGAGCCATCCTTTGATGAGTTCACAAACAAAATAAAAATAGTTAGGGACAAAGATTTTGATAGGCCAGGAATAGTAAAGATGAGATCTAAGATAAGAGAATTAATTGAAGATGAAAAGTATTTTTTAAGTATAGATGCCCATACAAGTTTTGAAAAGTCTTGGGATACTAAACTAATCAATGATTTTGAAGAGTTAAGAGATATAAATAACAAAATTATAATCTCTGGTCAGATTAGCGGTATGTCCATGATGGATGAAAACATCATCACTGTTTGGGATCTTGGTGGAGAGTGGGGAAGGTTTGGAATTATGGGTCACCAAACAACCGTAGATGACAAAACTATGTTTGAGTCATGTAGGATGATGAACGATAAATACTTTTTAAATTATTACATTTCTTGTAATTTTATGTTTTTATTATGCAGCGACTTACCTGAAATAAGGTTGCCAGGGTATCATGCTTTCCCGCATGAAGAGGCAGAGCAATCTATAACATCATTTTGTAATGGGTTCAATGTAGTTGCACCATCTAGGCACGCTTCTTATATATTTTTAGATCATGATACTAAATATGACTTCCCCTACGACGAGCAATGGTGGGAGTTTATTGGAACTGATAAAGACAATCCAAAACACTATCAGAGGCGATGGGTTCTTGATTCAGATGAAGTAAGGATTGAGGTTGAAAAATTAATGATAACTGGAGAAAACAAATATTATTCCTTGGAAGGCTCAGATAGAACAATAGAAATGTTTTATCAATCAATAGGGGCTAGTCGTAAATACTTTCAGATACTTTGCGAGGCTTATGAACAAAATTTTGAGCCAAATGAAGTATCCAAAGATGCGCTTAGTTTTAGTGATGTAGTATAATAGATATATACCTATAGGAGGGTAATCATGGCAATTAAAGGATCAGTAGAAGCAATCATTGAGGTTGCAAAGAAAGAAGTTGGCACAATTGAGGGGCCAAAAGATAACGAAACAAAGTACGGAGCATGGATGAAGGTAAACTTCCAACCATGGTGCCAGTCATTTGTTTCTTGGGCAGCGTTTACTGCAGGAGTAAAATCATTTCCAAAGTCTGCGTCAACAGTAGCAGCGTCAGATCAGTTTAAGAAGGAAGGTCGTTGGTCAGATGCACGTAATGATGACCCAATGCCAGGAGACTGGATCTATTTTGATTTCCCAGAAGATGGTGTAAATCGTATTTCACATGTTGGTCTCTGCATCAAGAACAATGGAGACGGAACTATTCAAGTTATTGAAGGAAACACTTCAGGAACTGCAAAGGGAGATCAGCGCAATGGAGGAATGTGCGTTGAGAAGACTCGTGGCTATGTAAAGAATAATAAAAAGAAGTTAGTTAACGCTGTAGTTGGTTGGGGTCGTCCAGTTTATGCTGGAGAAGAAAATGCACCACTGCTTAATAAGATTGCAGAAAGTGCAACACCAGTTAAGACTGCATCTCCAGATGCCGCTAAGAAGGCAGCGAAGCCTGTTTCAAAGAAGCCAGCAGGTGGCGGTAAGGTAAATCAGGTAAAGTAAATGGAATCTACTAAGAGAACACTTCTAAAGACAGCAAGTTGGGAAACATTCCATCTTGTTGGTGTTGCTGGAGTAATCTATCTTTTCACTGGTGAGTGGGAGTATGCATCTCTTGGTGCACTTCTGTACATTGGATGGGAAGCACTAGGATATTTCTTACATGAAAGAGTCTGGGCAAAGTTTGGCAGCAAGGTAAAGTGATGAGAATTAAAATCATTAAGTTTATTGTATCTGTTTTAGGATATAAACTAGAAGATACAAAACTAAACCTACCTATCTGGCAACTAAAAAAGAAGAAGTAGATGCCAGCGTACGAGTACAAATGCACTGGGTCATGCCCAGATATTATTCTTAAGGTTAGATCAATTAAGGAAAACGATCCAGGGTATGATTGTGAAACTTGCAATCTACCACTGGAACGTGTATACTCTAATGTAGGAGCCGTTTTTAACGGTTCTGGATTTTATTCCACTGATAACAGAAAGCGGTAGTATACTATGAATATGATTGATGATGACCTAACCAGAGTTGAGTGGCAACTGACAGCACAAGATAGGTGCGACTCTTGCTCCTCAGAGGCACTGGTAAAGGTTTCTGGTATTTCTGGAGAACTAATGTTTTGTGGCCACCACTATAATAACATCATGAACGATGAGGCTGGGTATAAAAATATGATGTCTTTTGCACTTACAGTACTTGATGAACGTGATAAGTTGATTGAAAACAAAGCAAAAGGAAGAGACTACTAATATGATTATTCAGTTTTTTGGTATGGATGTAGAAAAAAGAAATTTAGTATCTAAGGCATACGCCACTGAGTCTAAAAGTTTTTATTGTACTGACCGTGAATTGCCAATGGCAAGTCTAGAAGCACAGTTTGCCAGATGGCTAAGGACTATCTGTGGAGTCGTAAATAGAAATGGGATATCTAACGTAGTATTAAGTGGATACTTCCCAAGCAAAGAGTCTAGACAGCAGTTTAAAGATGGCATGGACACCTCAAAGATTCTAACAGTATGGATAGACACTATCGATCCAGCAACTGCACCAGTTCCAGAAGGAAATGGTGGTACGACAGACTTTTCCTGGGAAGATCCAGAAGAGTATGAGTACGACATTAGACTTAAAACTATAGAAGAACTTGCATATCTGTCTACTATTATCAAAGAAAAGTTGGGATAAAATGATTATATTATTTATTGGTTTGCCAGGCTCTGGAAAGACCACAATTGCTGATGCAGTTAGAGATCGAATTAATGGACTACATCTTAATGCAGATGAAGTTCGATCTGGTCTAAACTCCGACCTTGGATTTACTATTGAGGACAGAGTTGAGCAAGCACGTCGTATGGGTGAGTTAGCACGACTAATGGAAAAGAAGCAAGACAAGCCAGTAATAGTAGATTTTGTTTGCCCAACCAAGCAAACACGAGAAGCATTTGGTGATGCAGATATTGTTGTTTGGGTAGATACTATCGATCAAGGAAGATTTGAAGATACTAATAAGATTTGGGAAGATCCAGAACATTATGATCATCGCATCGTTGTTACTGGCAATGAGCATGAAGATGCACTACCAACAAGAGCAATTACAGTAGTTAGAAAATTTGGTCTTATTGATTGGAAAGTTGACACAGCGCTACTTCTTGGTCGATATCAACCTTGGCATGAGGGCCATAGAGCGCTTTATGAAGAAGCAAAGAAACGCACTGGTCAAGTAGTAATCGGAGTAAGACATACAGTTGGAATGACTGAGAAGGATCCTCTTCACTTTGAGCAAGTTAGAGACTTTATTCATCAGGATGTTCCAGATGCGTTTGTTGTTAAGATGCCTAACATTACTAACATTGTTTATGGTCGTGATGTAGGATATAAGATTGAGCAGGTAGATTTGGGGGCAGACATTCATGCTATATCGGCTACGCAAAAACGTAAAGAAATGGGTATCTAAAATCTGGAACTTTATTACTAAGCCAAACAACATTGAGTGGCCATCATGAATGTGTCTAAACAAAGATCAGCACTAAAGGCTATTACATGGCGTGTCATTGGTACTGCAGACACATTTGTAATATCTTGGGCCATAACCAAAGAGCCAGTAACAGCAGGTGCTATTGCAAGTTTTGAGGTATTTACAAAAACAATTCTTTATTACTTCCATGAGCGTGGTTGGAATAAAGTAAAATGGGGGAGAAAGTAATGTATGAATACTATGTAAGAAAAGTAGAGAATGTTGTAGATGGAGATACCATCGATGTTCTTATTGATTTGGGGTTTGATATCCTGTTTGCATCCCGTGTTAGACTGGCTGGTATTGATACCCCTGAGTCCCGCACAAAAGACCTTGCTGAGAAGGCCCTAGGTCTAGAGGCTAAGGAATACCTAAAGAAGTCTCTAAAGGACGCTAAGTCTGTTGTGATCAAGACTGAAAAGATGGATTCATCGGAGAAGTATGGTCGTATTTTAGGCTGGGTATATGTAGATGGTAACACAGTATCTTTAAATGACATGATGATCAATGATGGTTATGCTTGGGGATATCTTGGAGACACCAAGGTTAAAGATTTTGGTGCTCTGGCAAAGGCTAGAAAGAAGTCTGGCAAGTGAGTCACGTACTTTACTTTACCGCCGAATGGTGCAACCCTTGTCAAAGAACAAGGCCAGTTGCAGAAGAATTAAAGCGTGATGGCCTCATTGACTTTGTTTTTGTAGACGCAGATTCTGAAACAGAACTTGTTCAAAACTTTGGAGTTAAAACTATTCCAACATACATTCTTCTTAAAGATGGTTTAGAAGTTAAACGAATGAATGGTGCAAAAACCAGAGATCAGTTCTTGGAATTCTTTAATGACTGATCCAAATAGAATTATAGAAGATCTAATACTAAGTGGGGCACTTGAAGTCGCTGGACTAGATATTGAAACTGGAGAAGCCCTTTATAACTTTACAGATAAACTAAAAGACATAAATCCAAAGTTGCACAATGAGCAATCAAAGTATTTTGCAACAGAGACAATGGCTTTGTGGGAGTATGGCTTTTTGTCTATGGATGTAACAGATCCAAACCCTATAGTATCTCTAACGGATAAATCTTTTGATCAAGATGAAGTGGCAAAATTAGACAAGCAGCACCAGTACACACTAAAAGAAATTATTCGAATAATTCTTAATAAAGGAAAATAAAATGCAATACTTTATTGGATCAGTAATAGCACTATTAGTCTTTGCTGCAGCACTAAGGGTTATAGTTGATATGTATATGAAAGATTCTGTTGAGCAATTATTTAAAATTAAATATAGCCAAAAGCATATACATACATTAATCAGACCACTTCTTCCACCCATGGATGAAATAAATAGTATGAATAGGAAGCCTAATCAGTCCAAGAATCATATCAAGAAAACTCATGTTCGTGTTTTGATCATTGAAGACAAGGCTTATTGGAAGAAGGACAACGTTCTGTATGTTGCTGATATACATGATAATGACATTGACAGAGACAACGCAGTTAGAGTTGACATAATGGGTATGGATAAGGTAGAATTAGATAAGATGTTGTTCATTGTAGACCAACTATCAGAAGGAGTGGATGATGATAATCGCAGTACAGGGAACGAATAGTTTTGATGACTACCAGGTATTCCTAAGAGCCATGGGGGTTGCACTTTCATCAATGAAAGATGACGATCCATACTTTTACATCTACTCTGTAGGTCCAGCAAGAATTAACTCAATGGTTTCAGAGTTCTCCAACCTTTCGGAAAGAGGAATGAAGTCAAGAGGTAAAAAGTTAAAGCACTACAAGGTTCCACCAAGTTGGTTGAGTGAAAATATGGACTCTATTGGTTACTTTGCTTACCTAAGTAAGCCTAAAGAACCACTGTCTAAGTTAGTCACTGAGGCTCAGCATAAGAATGTTGATGTCGGAATCTATCGCTACTAATAAAAAGGAAAACATGTTAATTAAGTCATTAGAACAAATGGAAAACATCGTTGCACAAAACAAAGTTTTGTCTTGGGATGGTTGGACAGTTCTTGAACGCTACCCTTCAGATAAGGGTAGAACATCTGACCGTGGGGTTTACCAAAATGGTATCTGGCATCTTCAAAAGATGTTCTCTCCTACACGTGATGGATGGGAAATACCAAATAAATATGTGAGGTAAACATGAATAAGCATAAATGGAAAGACGATGCTTCATGTTTAGATTATGATACAAACATATTCTTTGATAAGTATGAGGAAGAAGAACTATTAAGGCCTGCAGTTGATGATCTATGTATGTCCTGTCCTGTTATGAAGTCTTGTTTTGCTGTTGGAATTAGCCAGCAAGAATGGGGAGTCTGGGGCGGTATATATCTAGAAGGTGGAGAAATATCAAAAGAGTTTAACAACCATAAGAGCAAAGCAAAATGGGGTTCAGTATGGCAACAGTTAACTATGGGTGGATAAAATGTATACAGAAGCAATGAGACGTGCTGCAATGTCATTGACACCACCAAAAGATTTCTCTGTTGAGATCTATGACAATGGAGATTTTCTTGTTGTTCGTGCTAATGCACATCAGTTTATAAACCTGTACCATGATGAAAAAATACAAGCAGCAGAGTACCTTATTAGACTAAAGAAGGCTTTGGAACAAGAAGGAGCCATGGTTCTTTTGGTACGAAGTGAATTAGGAGATGATGCAAAATGATGGATCTAGTTGTGTACCTGTTCTTAATCTTAGTTATTTTTTATATGGTTTTGCAAAATATAAAGACTAAAAGAAAATTCTCTAAAGCAGTTGAAACTTTGTTTCAGTTATATATAGATAAGAATATCTCTGATAATCTTGCTAAAGAAAAACTAGAGGAGTTTTCAGTAGAAGAATCTAATAATAAAACAAGCCAAGATGATTTTATTGTATTTTTAACTCAGTCTAGGCAGTGGGCTTTTGACTATATTGAGCAGACTCAGGCTGCTATACAAGAGTTTAAGGAGTCTGCTGGACCGTCATTTGAGTATTTTAAGGAATATGGGGCGGTAATGCAGTTGCCAACAGATCAATTGTTCAACCAAGTAATGCCAGCGTATGATAAACTTATAGATATGCTACCAAAGGATAATGAAGAGAATGAGATTTAAAGGCAAAGGATATATAGACAACTCTGCTTTTTTTGTTTGTTGGGAAATTGACTGCAAAGAAGAAAGCACAAGGATATGGGCAAATAGTCAGAGCCCAGTAATAGACTTGTGTGACTTTCACTACAATCAAGTAACATACGAACAGGGGATTTAAAATGAAAGATATTATTTTATCAACACTAACAGGTTTTGGATGCGGTGTCGTGTTTGCAGCATTCAAATTGCCAGTACCAGCACCACCAGTTTTTGCGGGAGTCGCAGGAATTATTGGTTTATGGATTGGTTTTACATTACTAACACGAGTTATATCCTAGGAGGAATAAAAATGAATACACAAATTAAGAATGCTCTAGCGTCTTACGGAAGATCAGTACTCGCAGGTGCTGCAGCGCTATACATGGCAGGAGTGACGGATCCAAAGGATCTGGCATTCTCATTGCTATCAGCACTAATCCCCGTTGCACTCAGAGCAGCAAATCCAAACGATCCAGCATTTGGCAAGTTGCCAACTGTTGAAGAAGTAGACCGTGTTGTCAAGACTGCGCCAAAGAAGAAGGCACCAGTTAAGAAGACAGCAAAGAAGTAGTAGGTATGAGGGGGAGGGAAACCTCCCCTTCTAACTATATGGGAAATTACTCTAAGGAACAAAGACTAAACTATCTTCTTAAATCTTTTATAGATAATACAGACAGATATAATAAAGACAACTTTAAATTTAAAAACAAGGTTCCGTTTGCTGTTTCGTTTGATGAAACAAAGTCTATAGAAACAGTGGAGCAGATAAATCTTTTTATTGAATCCTTAAAAGATTTTTTCAATAAACCCTTAATTGAATTATCAATAATAAAAAATGATAATGACAAAAGAATAATAGACGCAGTGTGTGATAAAGATACATTGTTTTGGCAACTAGATGGAAGGGCACACTTTTCTGCATCTGGTGATCTAGATGTTCCTAGGTTTGATGCTGGAGACTTAATCTATTTAAAGAAAGATTCTAGGTATACTATAGAGACAAGTATGCAGATGGCGATTGCATTATTTAAGATGTAGTACCCCTGGCAGGAATCGAACCTGCGACGCTTGGCTTAGAAGTCCAACGTTCTTTCCACTGAACTACAGAGGTGTGGAGCGGATGATGAGAATCGAACTCACCCCTTCTGCTTGGAAGGCAGAGGCACTACCAATATGCAACATCCGCATCGTACACCAGGTAGGACTTGAACCTACGAATAGCCGAATTATGAGTTCGGTGCCTTAACCAACTTGGCTACTGGTGCATATTATAAGTATAGCAACAAAGAAAATCAAAGTCAAACTCACATGATATAATGATTATATGATAAAAGAAGGCGACTTTGTTATGGGTATGACATCAGAAGGTATGGTGCATGGCATGGTAGAGCACATTATGATTGAAGGTGGGACCTATGGTGTTCCTGGAACAGAATATGCAATCGAATCAATGCCACCAGAAAACCCAGCAATGGCTGTTAGAATTTACGAAGAAGAAGACGGTACATGGGAGCCAACAGCGTATAGCATTGGAATGATGTATAAGGATGCAGAAGTTATTGATATAAATAACCATAGCATGGAGGAAGAAAATATGGATTCAGAATTAGGAATGGCAATGTTTGATGCTCAGATGGGAAAAGCAGATGACTCAATGATGCCAACAAATACATATCAGGGCAAAGAATATGATGGTTGTGGATGCCCAACATGTAAAGAACTGAATGTAAACTGTGAGAACTGTCCAGTTTGCAAATCAGAAGAAATGAAAAGTGACTGCTGTCCAGATTTAAATAAACAAGCCCCATGTTGGGATGGATATGTTCAGCGTGGTATGAAGCCAGGAGCAAATGGAAGACCAGTTCCTAACTGTGTGCCTGCTGCAAAAGCAGATGATTTATTTGAAGATGATGATACAGTTGAATATGATACAGATACAGTCTCAAAGGCTGATGGATACTCTCCACCTGCAGGAGCAAGATCTGCTGCTCGTAGAGCAATTAAATTTAAAGAAGATGGAAAAGCAAATGGTGCTGGAACATCTGTAGGTTGGACTCGTGCAGGGCAGTTAGCAAGAGGAGAAACTATTTCTCTTAGTACTGTTAAGAGAATGTACTCATACTTCTCACGCCATGAAGTAGACAAGAAGGGTAAAGACTGGGGCAACTCAGCAAACCCATCTAATGGATACATCATGTGGTTAGCATGGGGTGGAGATGCAGGATTTTCTTGGTCAAGAAGAATTGTTGAAAGCGAAAAGAACAAAGCCTTGTTTTCTGATTTTGGTAAAGACTATACAAGATCAACCAGAGAAAAGTACTCTCTATGATATTAGATAGCACAAATCCAAATTACAGAATTATTAAAAATTTTTTAAATGATCAAGAGTTTACTCAAATTAAAAAAGATTTAGAAACTCAGTCTGATGAGCATTGGAACTATGAGTTTGATACATACTATCCAAAGCAAGAAGAGGTTACAGCAGATTACTGGACTGGAATAAAAGACTGGCGAGGAATGTCTATCAATCTATCTAAAGATAGAAAAGAATTATTAGAAAAAAATAATATCAACGTAGAACTATACCAAAATATACTTGACCTTTCCCAAAAACAGGTAGAGGCTAGGTTTGAAGTAAAGGTGGTAAACGAGCAATACCTTTTGAATAGATGGAGAGTTGGTAGAGAGCAGAGACCACATGTGGATTATGTCCTTGATGAAGAAGATAACAACTATGATAACATGCATCAGTTTGGAATGACTGACGAATACATCGATTTATTTAAAAAGAACTACAAGACAAAACATTTTTCTACCATGATATACCTTAATAGTGATTTTGAAGGGGGAGAATTATACTTTCCTCACTATGAAAATCTGCATATTAAGCCAGAAGAAAATATGATGATCTGTTTTAAGGGTGATAGTAATCATATGCATGGTGTAGAAAAAGTAACAAGCGGTATAAGACATACCCTATCACTATTTTGGACGGAGATATAATGCCAAAGAAAAAAGCACATGCGTTTAATCCAATGCAGATTAAGGATGGTTGGATTGTTAGACTTTATAAAGATGGAAGAATTAAGTCTAAGATAGAACCATATCTAGTTAAGCATAACAATGATAAAAACATTTCCAAAAAGCCGTAGTCAGGCTCATCAAGAATCCTTTGTTCTGAATGTTCTTAATGAAAAAACTAATGGGTTTTATCTTGAATTAGGTGCTGGCTGGCCAACTAAAAATAGCAATACCTACCTGCTTGAGTCAGAGTATGGTTGGAATGGTATATCTTTTGAGAATGATCCCGTACGTGCAGAAAATTATAACTCTATTAGAAAAAATAAAACACTTTGCGAAGATGCAATATCTTTTGATTATTTAAACTATTTCTTATTAAATGATGTGCCAACCCAAGTAGACTATCTACAAATGGATATACACCCAGCAGAGGCCACGCTAGAGGCTTTAAAAGCCCTTCCTATGGACAAGTATAGGTTCTCCGTAATAACATATGAGCATAATGGATATAGTAATATGTCTAATAAGATAGAGTCTCAAAAAATACTTTCAGATCTTGGATATGTCTTAGTGGTTGAGGATTTAAAATATTTTTCAATTGCTTTCGAAGACTGGTGGATAGATCCACACGTGGTAGAATATAAATACTACAAAGATTTTATATCTAAAAATATAAATCATAAAAAACTATTTGGAGAATCATGATTACTTTGTCAGACAAGATAGAACTATTTAATGTTCCAATTAATCCAGATGCCTGGATCTCACTGATAGAGAATGCTGCCGAAACCTACCCTCTAAGCGATGTTGCCAGAAGACCACATCTAACGATGGAGTTGCCAAACTTTATTTGTGACACAGACTCAGATAGCACCACGCTTCTTAGATCAGAGTTCTTAAAGTGTGTAGTTGACCCCATCTATGCATACATGACAAAATATAACATCGACAACATGGAACTAAAGAAAAAGTTTATAACAGTGTCAAAACTATTAGATGGTGGTATGGGTGTGCATAAAGATGATAAGTTGCAGAATAAAGATAACTTTATATGTATGTTTTATATTAATGATGATTTTTCTGGAGGAGAGATAAACTTTCCCGATCAAGGTATAGAGTATAAACCAAAGCCTGGGGATATACTTATATACCAGTCAAAGTTCCTACATGAAGTAAAGCCAATGACTGGTAGTCCAAGATACAATATTGGTATAGGGTTTAAAGGTCCTAAAGTTCGGTGATTGCCTTTAGAACTGTTGCCTTGGTCTCTGGATCTAACTCGATCTCATTAATCTTTTGCAACAACTTTGTCTTGACTGTCTTTACTACTTTATGTGTACCATTGCAATTAGGGTAGTCTGTTGAAAATCCGCATGAACATGCCATTACTTGTGCTCCTTTAATATATGATTATTTAATGTGTGATGTGCAAAGTCTGATCTAACTTCTATTTCTTTTTTACATTGATCACATGTAACAGTTCTATTACTCGCCATCTTGGTTAACCTTATATGTCATTGCAACATAGCATGCAACATACCCAGCAAAAAATGCAGGGATTAAAAGTAAAGAATGAATCATGTATACTCCAATCTGTTATATTATAAGTATACCCTATGGTGGACAGAAAGTCAAGGTGAGCAGTTTATAGACTACTGCTCAGGTCTATTAGCCACGAAGATTCGACTCCTGCCAACTCTCCAATCGATGGAGCATCCGTTTCAAAAACCTTTTAAAGTTTGAGTAGCGGAATGTTATCTATTATACTACTGAATTTCAATAGTTTTTGGAAGTTTGTCTTCTGGGATCTGCTTTTCAAGTCTGATATCTAAGATACCGTCCTTAAATTCAGCCCCAATAACTTCAACAAACTCAGGAAGGGTGAAGATATCAGTGAACTTACGGGCTGCGATGCCCTTGTGTAGATACTCTGCTCCCTCTGGCAACTCAGTATCCTGCTTCTCGCCCTTAATTGTAAGTTTGCGATTGTCTAGCGACACTGAGACATCATCCTTAGAAAAACCAGCCAAAGCAAATGACAGAATATACTCTGTATCATTTAGTTTGATTTGATTATAAGGTGGATAGTTTGTTGTTGTTGTTACCTTCTGAAAATTTGAGAAGGTATTAAAAAATGGATCATTAAAAAGATCCAGTGCTGTTTTTACCATGTTATTCCCCTTTCAAGCGAATAAGTTAATTTACCCCCCATTTGGGCAGGTACATCAATTATATCATGATGTGCTATAATTGAGTAGTCTACAAGAAAGAGGAACTACCCATGGACAAAGATAAGTTAGCCAATAAAGAAAAGATGATTACCGTAAGTAGAAAAGGTAATTCATTTGAGTACACGTCACCAGCACCAGGAGTGCATATTTATGACAACGTATGGCTTGGCGGAATGGACTTTATGAAGATTTTAGATGAAGAGGGAAAGTTTCAAAGAGAAGACTATATCATCGATGCAGATGGAAATCCAATCCCTAAAGAGGTTGGAAAGCAGGGCGTTAGCACATGGGTCAGATCCTCTGAGCGTGACGGTAGAGATGAAATGCTATGTGAAGCCTTTGAAGAGGTAGTAGACTCATACCAGTGGCACTATGACCTAGATACTCAAAGCCGTGAATGGTGGAGAATCAGCAAGTTTAAAGTAGGGGATTATTTTGGAATGCATCCAGATGACTCATACGGAACCCCAAGAACTGTGTCTATGGTTTATTACCCTAATGATGACTACGAAGGCGGAGAACTAGAGTTTATTCATTTTGGTGTAAAGGTAAAGCCAAAGGCTGGTCAGTTATTCTTATTTCCATCATCATATATCTATGAGCACAGAATCACCGATATTGGTGATGGGGAACCAAGATACACAATAGTTGCCTTCTTCTGCAATATTGACGAACTAGAAAAGCAGAAGAGATTAAATAGATTACCCAACCCTTATAAGGCACAACTAAAATATATTTCTGAACTAAACAAGAAACAGTTTACAATAGAAGAGACTCAGTAATTTGGAAGAGAAACAGTAGTAGCATGTTTGATCACGAGATATTAATGCCTGGAGTTCATAGATATCACAATGTTTTACAGGGCATTGATATAGTTACAGAGATTGAAGAATATGCTAAGACTTTTAATAAAACATGGGATCGTCCACCAAACAAGGATAGACATAACTTTTGGCAGATATCTTTTGCTGCAACAGATAAGGTTGTAGACGAGACTGCCATAAAACTTAATGAACTAATAAAGCCAATAACAGATAGAGTTTATGATTATTGCAATGATTATAAGGCAACCTTTTCTCCTGATGGATCAACACATTGGCAATGCCTTAAGTATGAAGAGGGAAATACATTTAAAAGACATCACGATGATCATGGATCTTTTAAGTCTAGGGTATCATTAGTATATTATGTCAATGATAACTATGAGGGTGGTGAGTTAGAGTTCCATAACTTTGATAAGACTCTTACCCCTATATCAGATACCTTACTAATATTTCCATCATCTTATCTGTTTTCGCATACTTCTCTGCCTATTAAATCTGGTACAAAGTATGCGATTACAAGGTTTTTATCTTAATTATCATGCATGACTAATGCAATTTTTGTTGATTGATTAATTAGTTTAAACTTTGGATTAGCCAATAATTCTTTTGCTGTTCCAGTTAAGAACATCTCAGAGTCCATGGTCATGTCACATGCAAGCGTAATCCTCTTGTTAATAGAAAAGCAGTCTCTTAGATGCTCTAGTACAGACTGTAACTTGTCTTGCCAAACTAAAACAACCACTGGGGTTCCAGAGGTTCTAAACTTTTCTAAAACATCTTCTGGTTTTGACATGTTACACGATATAAAAAAGTCTCCATTAACAATCCCACTAGCAACAAAAGCAGTAATGAATGCGCTAGGTCCTGGAAGAACAGTGTAAGGTAAAGACTTTTCTATACATGCTTGAACAAACTGTGTGCCAGGATCTGCTACACCAACCTGTCCTTCACCAGCAACTAAGAGTACTTTTTTACCACGGGATATGAGAGACACCACATCATTAACCTGAGAAACATCAGCATACATAGTATTGGTGCTATTAAGAACAACAACTTCTTTTTCTATTTGATATGATTTTAAAAGATTGTTTATATTATCTGGCAGATAGTCAGAGTATATAACATCGCAATCATGTATAGCGTTCAGCATTCTGATCGTAATGTCATCAGGATTGCCAATTGGCATAGACCCAACAATTAACTTACCAATCATAAAGTTTCCTTACTAATATAGTTAAAGATTTAGTTGCAGCAGTTACAGTTATGAGTAAATTGTAGTTCAATATAAAGTGGATCTTCTTTACGAAGAGCCTTATTGCAAATTCCTTCAACTTCTCTTAAAACAAGTTCACCACTGTTAGGGTTTAATTGAAATGCCATATTCATTCCAACCTGTGTAGGGTCTTCATGCTTTGCAAACTGCTTAACAACCCAGATCCAGTTTCCAAAATCTCTAAATGTAAAATCTCTTACCTTTGATCCATCATTATTCTCATACCACTCAGTTAGGTATCCAATTCCTGCTTCTAGTTTCATTGTAATGCTCCTTCAAATAGTTGTACTGCTTGCTTTTCTTTGCTTGGCAGTAGGTATCTCACCTCATCAATAATACCATACTTTAATGCTATCTTAAGCATTTCATCGGAATAAGATCCTGGTTCAGGGGTATCAGAAAAATACACAACATAGTACATCTCTTCATACACCTTCTTCATGATAGAGCCATTAGCAACAGCCTTCTTTACATTGTCTGTTCTCTTTGCTCCTGGGCGTTTCTTTTCACCTTCAAGGCCACCCTTGCACTCTACATACTCAAATCTATCTCCATGTGCAACAAAGTCTACTTCACAGCCAGTATTAGGCATGTACACATTCTTATCTATCTTATTAAATCCTCTAGTTTTTAAGTCTAAAAGAACTAAATCCTCAAACTTATCCCCAGACTTTTTTGACTCAGACTGAAAGTTCATCTTTTCTCCAATGCATAAATGATTTAATATATACTGCTGCATAAGCAAGAGCCATTGCGATAAACCCATACTGGTCTGTGGCAAGGGCATAAAGAATCCATAAGCATTCATTCACACAAAGTATCAGCCATCCCCAAATAGTCTTGCGACCAACAAGGAATATTCCAGACACGCCAATAACGGCTAATACCCAAGACCACATTTTATTTAGATGATTCTAATGGCATCACAATATCGCAGGGACACATGATGGATTCAGGAAGAGAATGAACCTTAGTAGTAATTACAATAGAGGTTTTGCATTCTGGACACTTATAAGTATTTTTCATATAACAATCATATCATACTTAGGACGACATGTCAAAGATCAAATGCCGTTTGCATACTAGAGCCATAGAATAGTTTGGATCTTCTCCAACAAGTTGTGTGTATTCTCCAACTTTGTCGCAGTAGTGACATTTTTCTTGATATCTTGTTTCAATCATTATATTATTATATCATATGCAAAACTATTCGAAATCAACCTGAGTTTCAAAGTGTTTTGTCATATAATTATCATTACCCCTTGCTAACTTTGCAGCAAGCATACGCATGCCTAATGCATTAAGTTGTGCATTTTCTTCTCCAAGAGGTATTGACTCTATAGCCCTTGCAATTTCTTCTCGTAATATCATTTCATCTACGCTCATTAGAACTTCTTCCAAACAAGTTTATTCCCAGATTTAAGACATATAAACCTTGTACCAGCATATACTTGTTGTTGCTTTAACTTCTTACATGATGATCCAACAAGGGCTTTCTTTATTGCAGCATCAAGCGCAAGCCTTAGTTGCTCTTCTTGCTTGGCCTTAAGTTCTGCAGCAGCCTTATTCCAAAAAGCAGCAGCAGCATCTCCTGCAGCCTTTGCTTCAGCAGCAACTTTCGCATCATTGGCTATCTTTGCTTTAGCATCCGTGTCAGACTTAATACTTGACACCAGATCATCCTTATGAGTTACAAAGTTTAAAGGAAAGGTTTTAACAACTTCAGGCTTGCCAGTGGTATTCCAAAACTCAACAGTTACACGCAAAGTGATTGGTAGTTTTGCCTTATCATATCTATGAAGAATAAACTTATTAGATGCAGTCCAAGATACTGGATCTTTGTATTGAGACGTAAAATTGTTTGGATTAATATTTCTTTGTTCTTGAAGTTTAAAGCCTTCTCCATCAATTAGTGCAAAAGAAAACATTGCAGCAGTTCCATCAGTTTTTAAGTTTACTGTATATGGATATTCAACCTCTCTCCATCTTGAGTTATCGCTTTGTGCAGGAAGTTCAAATGTTGTTGTTAATATTGGGGTTACAAACTCGTATAGTTCTGAATTGGCTTGTGCAGGTGTAAATCCAATAGAAAATAGTATTAGTGATAAGATAAATGATACTTTCTTCATTTTGATCCTTCGTTAGTAGGTATATACTAAGTATACACTGTTAGGTTGGGTATGTCAAATTCGGGCCATGGCGCTTAATACGCCTTTAAAGTTCGGCGCAAAATAGAGATGCTTAAACAACCCTACGAGTCTTGCGACTCGATATCTGTTTCTTTATCCCAATATGCTATACCATCTGAATCGTAATCATCCCAACCAGAACCAGACATGTCTAGTTTCATCTGATCTAACTCTTTGCCCCATGCAGACATATCTATCGTGTAATAAGTCCCCCATAGTTCGTAAGGTTTGTTAAGATACTTCCACATAAATGCGTGGTATTTATAACGCCAACCGTACTCTTCATCTTCATCCATGTTGACACACTTAACTATATGATTACCAGCAAACTCTCCAGATATATTCCCTATCCATCGTAATGGAAGGATTCTAGTTCTCTGTATCTTCGTTGAATGATTTATCATCTTTAGGCACCCATACTTTCTTTCCATCTTTCCACACAGGCCAATATCCTAATGAACGCCAGTCCATAGACATGATCTTTGCTTCTTTCATCCCATACTCTTTTCCCACACCACAAAACAAATTACACACTGAATTCCAGGCTCTCGCATATACCATTTATGTTCGCAAGCAATATCTGTTGCCTGTGCTAATAGCCTGTCTTTCCAGCCAGCAGGAGGAGGCCAGGAGACTCCAAGAGATGCAAGAGAAGCCTTAGTCCATCCACCCCTAGCAGTCTTTAAGGACTCTATCTGTGTAAGGATCTCATTGCGTGTCATTGTCTATGCCTTTTCTTGTTTCCATAACGACTCTTAACCTGTGCTTTAGCCTTATCTACAATAGACTTGGTAGCACACCAGATGTGTCCATCAGACATAGTTTGGTGGGTATCCCAAAAGACCTCATCATCTCTACTAATTGTACAGCAATCACCAGCCACCTAGACACTCATTTCTTGTATGATATAGACGAATCTTTGTTAAAATTTTGCGGGATGGACCAGAAAGATCTTCCTTACAAGTAGTACATTTAAAGGACCATTCACCAGTAAACCAGTCATGTACATAACCCTTAGCATTAGCATATTTCTTGGCTACAAAGGTTTGGAATGGGTCAGGTATTTCCATATTGATCATAAACCAAGTATATCCAATTTGGCAGGGTATGTCAATAAAGGATAAACAATGCCATAAGACCAAAAAACACTAATAAGGCTATTGCTGCACCTATTCCATAGAAATCTTCTTTATTCATATATAGAGTATACACTACCTGTATAATTAAAGAATGAATGAAGCAATCCTATATATCATCTATAGCCCAATACATAAGGCTATTAAGATAGGGATATCAGATATATCAGGTAAGAGGTTTGCTAGTCATAGGACCAAGGGATGGATCTTAGTATCCTATTGGCACTTTTTCGAACGGGATAAGGCAAGAGCCGTAGAATCCCTAGTAATACAAACACTTAAGAAGAAGCATAAACCTTTCCTACATAAGGAAGATATGCCACAAGGAGGCTATACGGAGACATTTGATGCATCACGGATATCAAAGAAAGGCTTGATCCGTATGGTCAATAAGGCTATCAAGGTTGTTATGTCCCCCGATTTTTAAGCACACAAGGCTAATGCTTTAGTATAGAGTTCATAGGCATAGGTCATCTCATCTGATTCATATTTGGATACAGCATCATAGATTTCTTGATACCTTGAATTGTTTTGAGATGAAGAGTGAAAGCCCATTTCTGGTTTAGACTCAGCAAGATCCATAGAGTGTGCTATGACTGGAAGGTTTCTAAACT
>JACCDP011552320.1_pt1 | contig 32717 bp, 33 predicted proteins | sample 7445841 | NCBI WGS metagenome assembly JACCDP01 (sample SAMN15323441, study PRJNA562643) | freshwater metagenome | isolation source: river surface water | place: USA:Blue River Watershed | collected 2017-08-17 | reverse complement strand
GACCGCCTGGCGAGCGAACTGCCCTGCCTGGTGAACCTGCAGCCGTCCGGCAAGTACCTGATGGAAGACTTCTGCGCTGCCGGCGGCCTGCCGGTGGTGATGAAGGAAATCCAGCACCTGCTGCACCGTGACATCGTCACCGTCAGCGGCAAGACGGTGGCCGAGAACATCGCCGACGCGCAGAACTTCGACCCGCGCGTGATCAAGACCATGGACTCGCCGTTCAAGGAGAAGGCGGGCATCGCCATCCTGCGCGGCAACCTCGCGCCGCGCGGCGCGGTCATCAAGCCGAGCGCTGCCACACCCGCGCTGATGGTGCACACCGGCCGCGCGGTGGTGTTCGAGGACAGCGACGACTTCCACAAGCGCATCGACGACGAGAACCTGGACGTGGACGAGACCTGCATCCTGGTGCTCAAGAACTGCGGGCCCAAGGGCTACCCCGGCATGGCCGAGGTGGGCAACATGCCGCTGCCACCCAAGGTGCTTCGCAAGGGCATCACCGACATGGTTCGCATCAGCGATGCGCGCATGAGCGGCACCGCCTACGGCACCGTGGTGCTGCACACCGCGCCCGAGGCGGCGGCGGGCGGGCCGCTGGCGATCGTGAAGAACGGCGACCAGATCACGCTGGACGTACCCAGCCGCAAGCTGCACCTGCACATCAGCGACGACGAGCTGAAGGCACGCCTTTCGCAATGGAAGGCGCCCGAGCCGCCGCTGAAGTCGGGCTACTGGAAGCTCTACATCGACCATGTGCTGCAAGCCGACCAGGGCGCCGACCTTGACTTCCTGGTGGGGCAGCGCGGCGCCTTCGTGCCCAAGGACAACCACTGACCTGCGGAGTGGCGCCGTGCGCGAACTGGTCGCGGTGGATTGGGGCACCAGCCGCCTGCGCGCGGCACTCATCGGCACTGGCGGCGAGGTCGTTGCGTCGCGCGAGTCGGACGACGGCATCCTGAGAGTACCCGCCGGCGGCTTTGATGCGGTGTTTGCACGCATCTGCGGCGACTGGATGCAGGGCAGTGACCGGCTGTGCCTGATGTCGGGCATGGTGGGCAGCCGCAACGGCTGGCGCGAAGCGGCCTACGCACCCTGCCCGGCCGGCTTCGATGACCTGCCGGCCCACCTGCTGTGGCTTGAGCCTGGCCGCCATGCCATCGTGCCCGGGCTGCGCTGCGAGCACGACGGCATGCCCGACCTGATGCGCGGCGAAGAGGTGCAGGTGTTCGGCGCACTCGCCCTGCTCGGCTTGCAGGACGCCACCGTGGTGCTGCCTGGCACCCACAGCAAGTGGTGCGAGGTGCGCGGCGGCCGCATCGAACGCTTTCGCACCTGCCTGAGCGGTGAGGCCTATGCGCTGCTGCGCGAGCATTCCATCCTGGGCCGCGGCGTGCCCGGCACGGGCGCCACGGGTTCGCCGGGTGAGACCGGCTTTGACCGCGGCGCGTTCGTCGAAGGCCTGGCGCAAGCGCGGCGCAGCGGCAGCCTGCTGGCCAGTGCCTTCAGTGCGCGCAGCCGCGTGCTGATGCAGCAGCTGGCGCCGGCGGCGGTGCCCGACTATCTGTCAGGCCTGGTGATCGGTGAAGAGCTGCGTGTGGGCCTGGGCTGGCTGGCTGCATCGCCCGCGCAGCCCGTGGCGGTGGTGGGAGCGCCCGGCCTCACGGCTCTGTATGCCCTGGCACTGGAGCTGGAACTCGCATCGGAGGCTGCAGGCCCACGCCGCACCGTGCACTGCGTCGGCGACGAAGCCACCTGGCATGGCCTGATCGGGCTGGCGCGCGCCGTTTAACGCAGGCTTGAACGCATCTTTGGCGACCCGCTCCCCTGCCTCACTCACCACCGCCCATGCCAGCACCCACCTCCAGCACACACCATCCTGATCGTCACGGTGCCGCAGCAGCGCTTGCCGCACAGCGGCACGCGGCGTTCGATGCCGCACTGCAGCGCTGCGGCCTGGTGGCCATCCTGCGCGGCATCACGCCCGCCGAAGCACCGGCTGTCGGTGAGGGCATCGTGCGCGCCGGCATCGACATGCTGGAGGTGCCGCTCAATTCGCCGCAGCCACTGCACAGCATCGCGGCGCTGCGCGAACGGCTGCCGCAGGCGCTGGTGGGTGCGGGCACGGTGCTGAGCGCGCAACAGGTGCGCGAGGTGCATGCCGCCGGCGCGCAGCTGGTGGTGGCGCCGAACTTCAACGCCGCGGTGGTGCACGAGGCCTTGGCACTGGGCATGGCCTGCGTGCCGGGTGTAGCCACGCCCACCGAGGCCTTCGCCGCCCTGGCCGCCGGCGCGCACGCGCTGAAGCTCTTTCCGGCCGAACTGCTGACGCCGCCGGTGCTCAAGGCCTTGCGCGCGGTGCTGCCCGCCGATGCACTGCTGCTGCCGGTAGGCGGCATCTCGGCGCAGAACATGGCCGCCTACCGCGCTGCGGGTGCCGACGGGTTCGGCATCGGCTCGGCGCTGTACCGCCCCGGGAGAGAAGCAGCCGAAGTGCTCGCCAGTGCGCATGCGTTCGTCGCCGCATGGCGCGGTACCATGAGGGCATGAGCCATACGCCCTTTCCCTACGCTCCACGCAACGACATCCACCTGGGCCTGAAAGACCGCGTGACGCTGGTCACCGGCGGCGCGCAAGGCATCGGCGAGGCCTGCGCCCGCCGCTTCGCCCGCGAAGGCGCGCCGGTGGTGATTGCCGACATCCACGACGCACGCGGCGAGAAGATCGCCCGCGAGATCGGCGGCACCTTCATCCACTGCGATGTGGGCGACAGCGCACAGGTGCATGCGATGGTGGATGCGGTGGTGGCCGCGCACGGCCGCATCGACGTGCTGGTGAACAACGCGGGCATCTTTCGCGCATCCAACTTCCTTGACATCACCGAGGCCGACTTTGACGCGGTGCTGCGGGTCAACCTCAAGGGCGCGTTCCTGGTGGCGCAGGCGGTGGCGCGGGTGATGGCCCGCGCGCGGCGCGGCAGCATCGTGCACATGAGCTCGGTCAATGCGGTGATGGCGATCCCCTCGATTGCCAGCTACAACCTCAGCAAGGGCGGCGTGAACCAGCTCACGCGCGTCATGTCCCTGGCGCTGGCTGAGTACGGCATCCGGGTGAATGCGGTCGCGCCGGGCACGATTGCCACCGAACTGGCCGCCAAGGCGGTGCTCACCAGCGACGAGGCGCGCAACCGCATCCTCAGCCGTACGCCGATGCTGCGCCTGGGCGAACCGGCCGAGGTGGCCGAGGCGGTGGCCTGGCTGGCCAGCGATGCGGCGAGCTACATCACCGGCGAGATTGTGGTCATCGATGGCGGCCGCATGGCGCTGAACTACACGGTGCCGGTGCCGGGATCCACCCCATGAGCGACAGCGCAGCGCCCCTGCGCGTGATCTCGTCGATGGCCACGCGGCAGGTGCTGGCCGAACTGGTGTCGCTGTACCGCCAGCAGGGCGGCACCGACGTGCAGGTGGAATCGGTCGGCGGCGTCGACGCGGCCAAGCGTGTGCAGGCCGGTGAGGCTTTCGACGTGGTGGCGCTGGCTTCCAGGGCGATCGACGAGCTGATCGCGGCCGGTCGGGTGCTCGCACCGCGCACCGACCTCGTTCATTCCGGTGTGGCGGTGGCGGTGCGCAGCGGCGCGCCGCTGCCCGACCTGTCCAGTGAAGACGCGGTCAAGGCCGCCGTGCTGGCAGCGCCCACGCTCAGCTGTTCCACCGGGCCCAGCGGCGTGGCGCTGGCCAAGCTGTTCGAGCGCTGGGGCATTGCGCAGCAGATCGCGTCGCGCATGGTGCAGGCCCCGCCTGGCGTGCCGGTGGGCACGCTGGTGGCGCGCGGCGAGGCCGCCATGGGCTTTCAGCAGCTCAGCGAGCTGATGCACCTGCCCGGCATCACCGTGGCCGGCCCGCTTCCGCCCGCCATCCAGATCAACACCACTTTCTCGGCGGGTGTGGCGGCCCGTTGCAGCAATGCAGCGGCGGCACAGCACTTCATTGCGTTCCTTGCCTCTGCGGCGGCGAGCGAGGCCAAGCGCCGCCACGGCATGGAGCCCGCGTGAGGCCTGAAGCCTGAAGCCTGAAGCCTGCGGCGCGCCGCCCCGTGCTCACGCCCGACGGCGCCTTGTTTTTCTTTGACCTGAGATCGCCATGAGACTTCTTCACACCATGCTGCGCGTGGGCAACCTGCAGCGCTCGATCGACTTCTACACCGGCGTGCTCGGCATGAAGCTGCTGCGGACCTCGGAGAACCCCGAGTACAAGTACTCGCTGGCCTTCATCGGCTACGGCAACAACCCGGAGCATGCGGAGATCGAGCTCACCTACAACTGGGGCGTGGACGCGTACGAGATCGGCACCGCCTTCGGCCACATCGCCCTGGGCGTGCCCGACTGCTACGCGGCCGTGGAGAAGATCAAGGCCGCGGGCGGCAACGTCACCCGCGAGGCCGGGCCGGTCAAGGGCGGCACCACGGTGATCGCATTCGTGACCGACCCCGACGGCTACAAGATCGAACTGATCCAGCGCGCGGTGCTCTGAGCCACGCGCGCCCTCGCCGCTTCAGGCGCGAGGCAGCGCGCAGGCCTCGCGCGCCAGCCGGGTGATCTCGTCCCAGCGGCCTTCGCGCACCAGCGCAGGTGCCGCCAGCCAAGACCCGCCCACGCACACCACGTTGGGCAGCGCAAGGAAGTCGGCTGCATTGCCGGCGTGGATGCCGCCGGTGGGGCAAAAGCGCACATCACCGAAGGGGCCCTGCCAGGCCTTGAGCATTGCCACGCCGCCCGCCTGCAGCGCCGGGAAGAACTTCATCTCGGTATGGCCGCACTCGGCGGCCATCATCACCTCGCTGGCCGTGGCCACACCGGGCAGCAGCGGCAGCCCGATGTCGCTGCAGGCCGCGCTGAGCGCGGGCGTGAAGCCCGGGCTGACTGCAAAGCGCGCACCGGCGCGAACGGCGGCCTGCGCATCGGCGGCGCTGCGCACCGTGCCCGCACCGGCCACCGCCTGCGGTACCTCGGCCGCGATGCGCCGGATGCCGTCCAGCGCGGCCGGGGTGCGCAGCGTCAGCTCGAGCATGCGGATGCCACCGGCCACCAGGGCGCGCGCCAGCGGCACCGCCTGCGCTGCATCGTCGATCACGATCACCGGGATCACCGGCGCGTCGCGCATGACCTGCAGTGCGGTCAGCGCCGCACCGCCCGGCGAACTTTGCCTGTGGTTCATGCGTGCAGTGTAGTCAGGCGGGCGCCGGCCTCGCTACACTGCGCGGCCATGGATTTCTCGACGATACGCGTGCGCGACCCGGGGCCGATGCTCGAGGCCACGCTGCGCGCCTGGGGCGGCCGCAAGGACCTGTGGATCTTTGGCTACGCCTCGCTGATCTGGAACCCCGAGTTCGACTACGCCGAATCGCGCACGGCGCAGGTGCACGGCTGGCACCGCGCGCTGAAGATGTGGAGCCGGGTGAACCGCGGCACGCCCGAGGTGCCCGGGCTGGTGTTCGCGATGCTGCCCGGGGGCTGCTGCCGCGGCGTGGTGTTCCGCATTCCGCGCGAGCAGGGCCACGCGGTGATGCACCGCCTGTGGGACCGCGAGATGATGACCGGCGTGTACGACCCGCGCTGGCTGCCGTGCAAGACCGATGAAGGCGTGGTGACGGCGCTGGCATTCACCCTGTCGCGCAAGAGCCCCAACTTCACCGGCACGCTGCCCGACGAGGACTACCGTCGCATCTTTGCGCTGGCGCGCGGGCGCTACGGCACCACGCTCGAATACGCGCAGCGCACGCTGGACCAGTTGCGCCAGCACCGCATCCACGACCGGGCGCTGGAACGCCTGCTGCGACAGGCCGCGCCACGCGGCTGACCGGGCGGATAACCAGGCAGCTGGCGGCCGACGCCGGCGTCAGCCGCGCTGGCGCTGCTGCCACAGCCGCTGCGCCTGTGCCAGCAGCCCGACCGTGTCCACGTCCAGCACGCAGCCCTCGTCGTCCGTGTCCAGCAGGGTGACGGTGCATTCGCGCAGCACCGCAGCAGCGCCGCGGTCGCCCTGCAAGGCCTGCAGCCCCTCGCGGCATGCCGCCGAAAAACCGACCGGGTGCCCGCGCTGCCCGTCAAAGCGCGGCACCACCGCCTGCCGCGTGGCCGGCGCTGCATCGGCTTGCTGCTGCAAGGCACGGGCCACGCGTTGCATCGTGTCGCTGCGCACCAGCGGCAGGTCGGCCGGCAGGATCAGCCAGCCGCTTGCGTCCGAGGTGGCGCGTACCGCCGCAGCGATGCTGTCGCCCATGCCGGGGTGGGCCGCGCGCTCCAGGTGCCAGCGCAGGCCGCTGGCCCGCGCCGCCGCCAGGGTGTGCTCGAGCACGGTGCGGTCGCCCAGCGGCGCGTCGAGCTTGTGGGTGCGCCCGCCCGAGGCGGCAAAGCGTTCACCCCGGCCCGACGCAAGGATGAGCAGCGCCAGGCTCATGCACTTGGCCCCATCGCGTTAGCATTGCCACAGGTTCGGCCCATCCGGGCATCGTACAACGCACGCACCACACCGACGCCTGGCGTCGGCCCCACCGATTCATGTCCACAACCTCCTCCATCGCCGACCTGCGCAAAAGCTACGAACGCGCCGAACTGAGCGAAGACGCCTCGCATGCCAGCCCCCTGCAGCAGTTCGAGCAGTGGCTGGGCGAAGCGATTGCCGGCCAGGTGCCTGAACCCAATGCGATGACGCTGGCCACAGTCGGGCCCGACCTGCGGCCCAGCACCCGCGTGGTGCTGATCAAGGGCTATGACGAGCGCGGCATCGTCTGGTACACCAACTACGACAGCCGCAAGGGCCGCGAGCTGGCGGGCAACCCGTATGCGGCACTGCAGTTCCACTGGGTCGAGCTCGAGCGCACGGTGCGCATCGAAGGTCGGGTGGAGAAGGTGAGCGCCGAGGAGAGCGACGCCTACTTCCACAGCCGGCCGCTGGATTCACGCATCGGCGCCTGGGCCAGCCCGCAAAGCGAAGTGATCAGCGGGCGCAGCGTGCTGGTGGCCAATGCGGCGAAGTACAGCGCTCAGTTCTTGCTGAACCCGCCACGCCCGCCGCACTGGGGCGGCTACCGGCTGGTGCCGGATCAGTGGCAGTTCTGGCAGGGCCGCAAGAGCCGGCTGCACGACCGGCTGCGCTACCGCCTGCAAGCCGACGGCGCGTGGCTGCGCGAGCGCCTGGCGCCCTGATCGCTTGCCTGACGCGTACCTGCTTGCTTGCGCGTGCCCGCGCTGCAGACCGCTCAGCGCACGCCCACCGCATCGGTGATGCGGTAGTACAGGCCGTAGGGGTCGTCCTTCAGCACCGAGAAGCGGCCCTCAACCACCACCGGATCGATGGTCACCGGCACTGGCACGCGGGTGCGCACCTCGATCATGCTTTCGGGGCCACCGGGGGTGCAGAAGGAGCAGCTCAGCGGCACCGGGCTGAGCAGAAAGTGGCGCTGCTTCTCGCCGGGCTCCAGCGGCATCATGAAGCCCTGCACCCGCTGCTTCTTGTCGTTGAGCACCAACTGCTGCGGCTCGAACGCCGGCAGCACCCGGTTCTTCTCGGTCTTGGTCTTGACTGCCGTCAACACGCTCCAGGGCACCACGTCGCTGCGCTGGGGCAGCGGCGCGATCGGGCTGTCGGGGCTGTGCACGCCCGCGCCCTTGCCTGCCGGTACGCCGGGCGCGCCGGCGGTTTGCGCCAGCGCCACTGTCAACACCGTCAAGCCACCCATCAGCGACGCCACCGTGGCGAGGCGCAGCGCAGATCGAATCGGCATCCAGTTCATGGGGCAGCCTCTCAGTGCTCGTGCTTCATGCCGCAGTACTTGCCGATCGCCAGGCCCTTGCAGGCAGCGGTCAGCTCCTTCTGGCATTGGTCCGGCTTCTTGCCCGACTCCAGGCACTTGGCCGCCGCCTCATGCGCTGCAGCCATCGCGCGGTGACGCTGGATGTCCTGCTTGACTTCCTTGTCGCCGTGCGCCTGAGCGAAAGCCGGCACCGAACCCAGCGCCAGCCACGCAGCCACTGCGGCAGCCATCCACTTTCCAGACAAGCTCATCGTGATCCTCACCTCATCGTGCATTCAACACCACGCCAGGATCGGCATGGTACGCGCTGCCTGAAGGGATCAGTGCGGCCAGCACCGCCACCCCGAACGCGCCGGCCACCACCCACCCCTCGGTCGCCGAGAACCACAGGCCGCTGACCACCAGCGAGCGCTGCGCGTCCAGCAGCAGGCCGACACCAGCGGTGAGGGCATGGCCCAGCGCCAGGCCCAGCACGCAGGCGATGGCCGCCAGCCACAGCGCCTCGCCGATCAGCAACCCGGCGATGCGCCGCGGCGGCGCGCCCAGCATGCGCAGCATCGCCAGGTCGGCCCGCCGCTCGCGCACCGCGCTCCACAACGCGATGAACACGCTCAGGCCGGCTGCCGCCAGCAGCACCGCACCCAGGCCGCGCAGCACCTCGGTGCCTGCCCCCAGCAGCCGCAACAGCCGCGTGACCTCCACCGCCGGTGCCGCTGCCTGCATGCCGGTGGTGGCGTTGACGAAACGCGGGAAGGTGACCGCTGCCAGCGGGCTCTTGTAGCGGATCAGCGCCAGCGTCACCTCGCGCTCGGCCTGCAGCGCCTGACGATCGGCCTCATCCAGCGCCGTGTCCTTTTCGTGCAGCAGCCAGACCGATTCGGTGGCGGTGAGGATCAGCCGGTCGAGCACGCAGGCACACGGCGCCAGCACCCCCGCCAGTTCGAACGGCGCCTGCTCGTGCACCGCACCACCACCGCCCAGGCCGTGCGCGCCCGCAAATGTCTGCCCCACGCGCAGGCCGGTGCGCTCGGCCACCTGCGCACCGGCCACCGCCTGCAGCGGCCGGCTCCACAGCGCGCCTTGCGCCAGCTTCGCGTCGTAGTGGCGGATGTAGTCGTGGGTGGTGCCGACGATGCGCCAGCCGCCAAAGCTGTCGCCCAGGCTCAGCGGGATGAGCTGCGCCACCTGCGGCTGCGCCTGCAACTGCTGCACCTCGGCCAGGGGAATGTTGCCCGGCGGCACATCGATGTGGAACACGCCTGCCAGGATCAGCTGCACCGGACTGCCCTTGGCCCCCACCACCAGGTCGATGCCACGGATGTCGCGGTCAAAGGATGCCTGCACCTGCTCGCTGACCAGCACCACCAGCGTGATGGAGGCGATGCCCACCGACAGCAGCAGCACATTGAGCACCGCCGCCAGCGGGCGTGCCCACAGGTAGGTCCACGCCAGCCGCAGCAGCCCTGACAGCGCGCTCATGCGGACTCCACCGACGCTGGCTGCGATGCGGGTAAGGCAGCACCAGACACCTGCAGCTGCAGGCGTTGCGCTGCCGGCAGCGCCGATCGCACCCGCGCATCATGGGTTGCGATCACCAGCGTGGCGCCACAGGCCTGCGCATGCCGCTGCAGCAGGGCCAGCGCGGCGGCAGCGTTGTCGTCGTCCAGGCTGGCGGTGGGCTCGTCGGCCAGCAGCACGCGCGGGCGCATCAGCGTGGCGCGCGCCAGTGCCACCCGCTGTGCCTGCCCGCCCGACAGCTGCGCCGGCTTGCGATGGCCCAGCGCCTGCAGCCCCAGCGCTTGCAGTGACTGTGCGACGGCAGCGCGGTCCACCGGCAGGCCGCTGGCAAAGTACGGCAGGGCAAGGTTCTGCTCCACCGTCAGCGAGTCGCTGAGAAACAGGCGCTGCGGCAGCAGGCCGACATGACGCGCACGCCAGGCATCACGCGCTGCGCCCCGCACGACGTCCTGAGACAAGGCGCCTGTGCCGCACAGCAGTTGGCCCGCCACGGTGAGGCTGCCTTCGGATGGCGTGAGCAGCCCCGACACCAGTGCCAGCCAGGTCGACTTGCCGCTGCCCGACGCACCGAGCAGCAGCAGCGTGGCGCCCTGCTCCACCGTCACATCGGGAAAGGCCAGCGTCGCACCGTGCGGGTAGGCGAAGCGAAGCCCTTGTGTCGCGATCATTGGCTTGCCCGGAAGCTCAGTCGCGCCAGAGTTCGGCGAAGGTCTTGCGGAACTTGGCCACCTTGGGTGCGGCCACCGCCATGCAGTAGCCCTGGTACGGGTTGCGCTCGAAGAAGTCCTGGTGGTAGTCCTCGGCCGGCCAGTAGTTGTGCATCTGCTGCACTTCGGTCACCACCGGATCACGGAACACCTTGTCGCGCCCGAGCATGGCGATGAAGCCCCGCGCCAGCTGCTCTTGCTCTGGCGTGGTCCAGTAGATGCCGCTGCGGTACTGCGTGCCCACGTCGTTGCCCTGGCGGTTCAGCGTGGTCGGGTCGTGGATCAAGAAGAAGATCTGCAGGATCTGCTCCAGGCTGATCTGCGCCGGGTCGTACTGCAGCTTCACCACCTCGTTGTGGCCGGTGCGGCCGGTGCACACCTGCTCGTAGCTCGGCTGGAGGGTGGTGCCGTTGCTGTAGCCCGACTCGACATCGGTGATGCCGCGCACCTTGACGAACACCGCCTCGGTGCACCAGAAGCAGCCACCGCCCAGCACGATGGTGGACGGCCTGGATGAAGACTCGGACATGCAACGACTCCCGCTCAATGGTCAGGCGCCTCACCCGGCGTGACGCGCCCTGCTCAGCGCCACCACGGCGCTGACTCACTACGCATCGTAGCGGCGGGCGGATTCCAGCAATTCGGGTGTGCCCAACAGCCGGTTCAGGCCGTCGAAGTCGAGCATGCGCTCGCGCCAGGGCGCAGTCGTCTGGTGCTCGCGCAGGCTGGCGTAATAGCCCTGCAGCGTCTGCGCCACCGCGCGGGCCGTGCCGCCCGGGAAGATCACGATGCGAAAGCCGCGCGCACCCAGCTCGGCGGCCGACTGCACCGGCGTCTTGCCGCCCTCGACCATGTTGGCCAAAAGCGGCACACGCTGCGCGAAGCGTGCGCAGGCGGCGTCCATCTGCTCGGGCGTGCGCAGCGCCTCGATGAACAGCGCGTCGACGCCGCACTCCAGATACGCCTCGGCACGATCCATCGCCGCATCGAAGCCCTCGATCGCCAGCGCATCGGTGCGCGCGAGGATCAGCGTGTTGCTGCTGTGCCGCGCATCGAGCGCCGCGCGCAGCTTGCCCTGCATCTCTGCCACCGGCACCACCGTCTTGCCGTCCAGGTGCCCGCAGCGCTTGGGAAAGCCCTGGTCTTCCAGCTGGATCATCGCGGCACCCGCGCGCTCGAAGTCGCGCACCGTGCGCTGGGTGTTCACCGCATTGCCGAAGCCGGTGTCGGCATCGACGATGACGGGCAGCCGCACCCGGTCGGTGATGTGTGCGAGCGTCTGCGCCACCTCGGTGGCGGTGGTCAGGCCCACATCCGATCGGCCCAGGCGCGTGTAGGCGATGCTGGCGCCCGACAGGTACAGCGCCTCGAAGCCCGCCTGCTCGGCGATCAGCGCAGTCAATGCGTCGTAGGTGCCGGGGGCCAGCAGCGGCTGCGGCTGGGCGAGACGCTGTCGCAGGTTGCGAGGGGTGTCAGTCATGGGCATGGACTTTCGTGGCGGCGTTCAGCAGCGCGGCCAGCGTCTGCGCAGCGATGGCGCCACCGGCGATGGCGCTCAGCAGCCCGTTGCCCGACAGGTAGCCCCACACCGCGTTGCCCGACACGCCGCGCGCCGCACCGCCCGCCGCGCACAGGTTGGGCAGCGGCTGGCCCTGCGCATCGAGTACGCGGCACCGGGCGTCGATGTCGAGGCCGCCCTGCGTGTGGAACAGCGCACCCGTCACGCGGATCGCGGTGAACGGAGCCTGCAGCGCGCGGGCGAAGGTGCGACCGAAGGCGTCGGGTTGCCTGGCGTATGCACTCGCGGCCACTGCGTCCAGCGTGCGCTGCAGCGCCGATGCCTCGCAGCCGATCAGGCGTGCCAGTTCGTTCGCCGACGGCGCGCTGCGGCAGGCTCCTGCGGCCTGCGCCTCCCGAAAGTCCGGGAAGGTCTGCGCCAGTGGCAGCAGCGAATCGTCGATCAGGTTCCAGGCGATACCGCCGGGCTGCGCCAGCACCGCCACGGAAGCCTCCGAGTAGCCGCCGGTCTCATCATGAAAGCGCTCGCCACGCGCATTGACCTGCACGCCGCCTTCCATCATCAGCGCCCAGGAGATCAGCACACCCTGCGGCACCGCCCACGAGCCGTGGCCCTGATAGCCCCCCAGGTCGGCCAGGCGCGCGCCGATGGCGCGGCCCCAGCTGATCGCGCTGCCGTCGTTGCCCACATGGCCACCGAAGGTGGCATCGCGCATTTCGGGCAGCAGTTCGCGCACCATCGCGGCATTGCCGCCAAAGCCGTTGCAGGCCAGCAGCAGCGCCTCGCAACGCAGATGCTCGACGCGGCCGTCGGGCCGCTCGTAACCGAGGCCGGTGATGCGCCGGGCATCATCCACCCACAGTTCACGCACGGTCGCCTGCGTCAACAGGTCCACACCCGCAGCCTGCGCAGCCGACTGAAGCCGCTGCATCAGGCCCGCGCCTGTGCGCTCGGGCACCGCATGCATGCGCAGCGCGCTGTGGCCGGGGTAGAGGAAGCCGTCGAGCAGCTCCCACGCGATGCCATGCCGCTCGCCCAGCGCATCGATCGCCGGGCCGATGGCACGCGCATAGGACTCCACCAGATGCGGCGCGGCCGTGCCGTGCGTCTTGGCGCGGATGTCATCGGCAAACTGCTGCACCGAATCGTCAATGCCGCGCGCACGCTGCACCTGCGTACCGGGCGCAGGCACGAAGCCGGATGAAAGCGCAGTGGAGCCACTCGGCTCGGCGTCGCGCTCGAGCAGCACTGCATCGACGCCGGCGTCCTTGAGCAGCAGCGCCGCGGTCAGACCACAGGCGCCCGCGCCGACGATGGCCACCGGCACCTCGGGCAGGTCACCGGGTGGCGTGCCTTGGCGGACGACAGGTTCGGACATGGAGGGAATGCAACCCGTTGCGGAGAAGGGTCAGGCCGTCGGACGGTGCAGGTACTGGCCGATCGGCTTGCCGATCACGCCCTTGCCGTTGTCGTAGATCTGCTGGCCGCGCAGGAAGGTCTGCTCGACCCGCGCCGACAGCTCCAGCCCTTCAAAAGGCGTGTAACCCTGGGTGGACGGCGAGTTCTTGGCGCGGATGGTCCAGGTGCGCGCCGGGTCGACCAGCGCCAGATCCGCATCGAAGCCGATCTCGATGTCGCCCTTGTGGTTCAGGCCGTAACGCTGTGCCGGGTTCCAGCTGGTCACGCGCGCCATGTGGTTGTAATCCATGCCGCGGCGCGTACCCTCGCTCACCAGCGCGGGCAGCAGGTACTCGGTGCCGCCAAAGCCGCTCTTGGCCATCCAGATGTTGCCGAAGTAGTGGCGTGGAATCTTCATCTCCTGGCGGCAACAGGCATGGTCGCTCACCACCCAGTCGAGTTCGCCTTGCAGCAGCGCATCCCACAAAAACTCCACATCCTCGCGCGGACGGATCGGCGGGTTCACCTTGGCCAGTTCGGCCGCCTTGCTGGTGATGTCCAGCATCAGGTGGCCGATCGTCACTTCGCGCTTGAAGTCGATGTGCGGGAACACCTCGGACATCATCATCGCCGCCTGCACCGCCTTGCGCGAGCTCAGGTGCAGCAGGTTGATGTTGGGCAGTGCGGTCTCGTTGGCCAGGTACGCTGCGATGAACACCGCCAGACCTTCGGAGTGCTGCGGCCGCGACGCGCTGTAGGCCGCCAGGCCTTTCAGCGATTTGTCCTTTTCCACCATCTTGGTGTAGGCGGTCATGATCTCGGCCGTCTCGCAGTGCAGCGACAACGAGATCTGCTTCGCGCGCTCGGGCATCTGCTCACGCGCCGCCTGGATGCCGCGCATGATGAATTCGAAGTGGGCGAGGTCGTAGCGGTCGTCCTCGCCGATCATCAGGAAGTCCTTCTGCGTGTTCGACGCGCCATGCAGGCCGTGCGAGCCGTAGAACATGAAGATCTTGAAGCTGGAGACACCATGCTTGTCGATCAGCATCGGGATCTCGTCGATGTGGGTGCGGTCCATCGGCGCAAGGTGAAAGCCGTAATCCACATGGAAGCGCCCCTTGGAGATCTTCAGCACCTCGGGGGAGAACTTCTTGTACGGGCCGCCCTTGTTCAGATAGTACTGGCCGGTGCGGAAGTAGTTCAGGCTCGACGTCACGCCGCCCATCGCCGCCGCCTTGGATTCGGTCACTGCGTCTTCGGCCAGCGGCGAATAGATGCCGCTGTGCATGTGCGCATCGACCACGCCCGGGAAGGCCAGCAGGCCACGCCCGTCGTGCACCTTCTTCGCGCGCTTCACATCGATGCCGGGCGCCACCTTGGCGAACTTGCCGTCCTTGATGGCGATGTCGGCATCGAACACCGTGTTGCCATGCGGGCGCACCACGCGCAGGTTCTTGATCAGCAGATCGAATTCGGGGGTGCTCATCGGGCAGTCTCCAGTGAGGAACGTTGAGAGAGTCGTGCGCGCAGCGCAGCCATCAGGCCACCCTGGCGCACCATGTCCAGCAAAAATTCGGGCACCGCATGCAGGGGCACCGGCGTGCCGTCGGGCAGGCTCAGGGCGCAGCGGTCGCGGTCCAGCTGCAGCGTGCGGTGGCCACGCAAGGCCTCCACATCGTCGCAGGTCAAAAGCAGCAGGCCCAGGTTGAAGGCGTTGCGGAAAAACAGCCCGCCCCAGCTCGGTGCGATCACCGCGGCCACCCCCAGATGCACCAGTGCAGCGGCCGCCTGCTCGCGCGACGAACCGATGCCGAAGTTCGGGCCAGCCACAATCAGGTCGCCGGGCTTCACCTCGCTTGCAAAGGCGGGCAAGGTGTTCTCCAGGCAATGCTGCGCGATCACGTCCACGCCGTGCTGCATCCAGGCACCGGGCGCGAGGGCGTCGGTGTCGATGTCGGCGCCCAAATGCCAGACACGTGCCCCCACGCTCATGCCAGCACCTCACGCGGGTCGGTGATGCGGCCGCGCAGCGCCGAAGCGGCCACGGTGTAGGGCGAGCCCAGGTACACCTGCGTGCTGGCGGGGCCCATGCGGCCCTTGAAGTTGCGGGCGGTGGACGAAATCACGGTCTTGGCTTCGCCCAGCGTGTCGCCAAAGCCTGCGCAGGCACCGCAGGCACTGGGCAGCAGCATCGCGCCGGCATCGCGCAGCGCCTGCAGCGTGCCATCGCGCTCGGCCTCGTCGCGGTCGCCATGGCTGGCGGGCGCCACCATCAGCTGCACGCCCTCGGCCACGCGGTGGCCGCGCAGCACCTGGGCGGCAAAACGCAAGTCATCGATCTTGGCGCCAGTGCACGCACCGATGTAGGCGACATCAATGCGGGTGTCGCGGTGCTCGGCCAGCGGCACGCCGCGCGCCGGGCTGTGCGGTGCGGCAAGCTGCGGCGAAAGCGTATCGGCGTCAAAGTCGTGCGTCACGTCCGCGCTGCCTGCATCCGACTGCCAGTGCGACCAGTCCTCATCCTTCACCGCTGCCACGCCCGCCGTCTGCATCAGCCACTGGCGCGTCACCTCGTCGGGCGCGACCAGACCGGTTTGCGCGCCGAGTTCGGCGCTCATGTTGCACAGGGTCATGCGCTCGGTCATCGGCAACGCGCGCACCGCCTCGCCGCAGAACTCCACCGCCTGGTAGTTCGCGCCATTCATGCCAAAGCGCGCGATCATCGCAAGCATCATGTCCTTGGCGCAGACGCCGGCTGCCAGCGTTCCGCGCCACTGCATCGCGATGGTCTGCGGCACGCGCAGCCAGATCTCTCCGGTGACCACCACGCCCAGCATCTCGGTGCTGCCGATGCCGAACATGTAGGCGCCGAACGCGCCGCCGGTGGGCGAATGCGAGTCGCCGCCGACGCAGAACATCCCGGGCCGCAGGTGGCCATGGCGCGGCAGCACCACATGGCAGATGCCCTGGCTGTCGTACACATGCGGCAGCTGCTGCTCGCGCGCCCAGTCCCGTGCGATCTGCACGATGCGGCGCGAGGCGTCGTCGCGCTCGGGCACGTAGTGATCCATCACCAGCACCACCCGGTCGCGGTTCCAGATCCGTGCCCCCAGCTCTTGCAGCATCGGCTTCAGGCGCCGCGGGCCGGACGAGTCGTGGAACATCGCCAGGTCGACCTGGCAGGTCACCACCTCGCCGGGCGTGACCTGGCTGCGGCCACTGGCGCGCGCCACCAGCTTGGCGGCCAGCGACTGCGCGCGGGACGGAGCGGCAGCACTCATTCCGGCTTGGCCCCCGAGAAGCGCACCACCTTGGCCCAGCGTTCGATCTCGGCCTGCACGAAGCGCCCGAACTCGTCTGGCGCGTTGCCGACCGCGGTGGCGCCGTCGAACTCGATGCGCTGGCGCACCTGCGGCGAGGCAATCGCCTGGCGCGCCGCGTCGCTGACACGCTTGACCAGCGCCGCATCCATGCGCGCGGGCCCGAACAGGCCAAACCACGCGCTGGACTCATACCCCGGCAGCACCTCGGCGATCGCAGGCACCTCGGGGAAGGCGCGCAGCCGCTGCGCGCTGGTCACGCCCAGGGCCTTGAGGCGCCCCGCGCGGATGTGGCCCTGCGTGTTGACCAGCGGCGCGAACATCAGCTCCACCTGGCCTGCAATCACGTCCTGCACGGCGGGCGCGGTGCCGCGATAGGGAATGTTGACGATGAACAGGCCCGACTGCATCTTGAACAGGTCGCCCGCCAGATGCAGTGACGAGCCCACACCGCCGATCGCGAAGTTGAGCTTGCCGGGCCGGGTGCGCGCATGGGCCACCAGCTCCTTCACATCCTTGACCGGCAGTGACGGATGCGCCACCAGCACCGAGGGCTGGGTGGCCACGCAGGTCAGTGCGGTGAAGTCGCGCACCGGGTCAAAGGGCAGCGACGGGTACAGCGAGGCATTGATCGCATGGCTGGTGAAGCTCATCAGCAGCGTGTTGCCGTCGGGCGCGGCCTTGGCCACCGCATCGGCCGCGAGATTACCGCCCGCACCCGCGCGGTTTTCGACGATGACCTGGCGGCCCAGCAACCGCCCCATCTCGCCGGCCAGGGTACGCGCCAGCGTGTCGGTGCTGCCGCCGGCCGACGCGCCCACCAGGATGCGGATCGGTGTGCCGCCGCCCGGTGCGCCTGCAGCACCTGCGGCGCCCGCACCTGCCGGAGCTTGTGCACGGGCGGCATCCGGCCATGCCACCGATGCCGGGGCCACCACGCCCAGTGCGGCCAGCTGCAGCAGCGCACGACGCCGTGCGGCGGGCGGCTGGGCCAACGCGTGTGTGCCGATCAGCGTACGGGGCTTGCGGTTCATCCTGTGCTTCTCCTCAGACACCCAGATAGGCGCGACGCAGCGCATCGCTCGCCAGCAATTCGGCGCTGGTGCCGTGAAAGCGGACCTCGCCGTTTTCCAGCACATAGGCGCGCTGCGCGATGTCCAGCGACTGCGCAACGTTCTGCTCGACCAGCAGCACCGACAGGCCCTGCGCATGCAGCCGGCCGATCAGCGCGAACATCTCTTCCACCAGCAGCGGCGACAGGCCGAGCGAGGGCTCGTCCAGGATCAGCAGCCGCGGCTCGGCCATCAGGCCGCGGCCGATGGCCAGCATCTGCTGCTCGCCGCCGCTCATCGTGCCGGCGAATTGCGACAGCCGTTCACGCAAGCGGGGAAAGGTGTCGAGCACCCGCTCGAGGTTTTGGGCACGCCGCTCGCGTGCGCGGGTGAAGGAGCCGAGCTCCAGGTTCTCGAGCACCGACAGGTTGGGAAAGATCTTGCGACCCTCGGGCACCTGGATCAGCCCGGCCTGCACCACGCGCCGGTAATGCGCGCCGCTCAGGTCCTGCCCGTCAAAGCGCACCGTGCCGGCCCACGCCGGGTAGATGCCGCTCAGCACATTGTTGAGGGTGGACTTGCCCGCGCCGTTGCTGCCCAGCAGCGCGACGATCTCGCCATGCTGCACCTGCAGGTCCACGCCACGCAGCACCTCCACCGCGCCATAGCCGCCGCGCAGGCCGGCCACTTCCAGCAGCGGTGTCGTCATGTCGCGCCCCCGCGCAGGCGCGCTGCGGTGCCGTGGCCGAGGTAGGCCTCGATCACGCGTTCATTGGAGGTCACTTGCGCCGGTGTGCCATGCGCGATCAGCTCGCCCTGCGCCAGCACCCACACCTGCTCGGCCAGGTTCATCACCGCCTGCATCACATGCTCGATCATCAACACGGTCACGCCCGCATCGGCGATCGCGCGCACCACCGGAATCATCTCGGCGATCTCCTGCGGGTTCAGGCCGGCCAGCACCTCGTCGAGCAGCAGCAGCTTCGGCTGCGTGGCGAGCGCCCGCGCCAGCTCCAGCCGCTTGCGCCCGGCCACCGTCAGATCCGCGGCCGGCTTGTCGAGTTGTGCCGCCAGGCCCACGCGCTGCGCCACCGCATCGGCCGCGTCCAGCGCGCGGCTGCGCTTCGGCTCGCGCAGGTGCGCGCCCACGGCGATGTTCTCGCGCACCGTCTGCGCTGCAAACGGCTGCACGATCTGGAAGGTGCGCGCCATGCCGGCACGCGCATTGAGGTGCGGCGGCCGGCCGGTGATGTCGGCGCCATCAAACTCCACACGGCCTGTATCCGGCACCAGAAAGCCCGACATCAGGGCGAACAGCGTGGTCTTGCCTGCTCCGTTGGGGCCGATCAGCGCCGTCAGGCTGCCCAGAGGCACGCTCAAGGTGACGTTCTGCACCGCCTTCAGGCCGCCAAAGCTGCGCGACACGCCCTGCAGGTTCAACAGCGGCGTGTTCATGACTTGCCCCTGCCCAGCCAGTGCCGCAGGCTCTGCCCCGCACCGGTGATGCCGCGCGGCGCGAACATCACCATCAGCACCAGCACCACGCCGTAGATCACCATGTTGATGCCTGGCAGCTGGCCAAACAGGTTGCGCGTCAGGTCGGCCAGCACGTGCAGCGCCAGCGCGCCGGCGATCGGCCCCCACAGCGTACCCATGCCGCCAACGATGGCGCCCACCAGCGCCTCCACCGAGGTGTGGGCACCATAGGCAATGCCCGGGTCGATGTACTGGAACACCTGCACATAAAAGCCGCCGGCCGAACCCATGAAGGCGGCCGACAGCGCAATCGCGCCGAGCTTGATGCGAAACGGATCCACACCGACCGCACGCGCTGCGTCTTCGTTGTCGCGCACCGCCTGCAGCGACGCGCCGAAGCGCGAATGCCGCAGCCAGTGGGTGACCAGCAGCGCCAGCACCACCAGCGCCAGCACCAGCAGGCCGTAGCCGCGGCGCGAGCCGAACTGCATGTTGGCGATGCCCTCTTTCAGCGGCACCATCAGGCCCACGCCCGCGCCGGTGAAGGGCACCGAAGTGGCGAGGATGCGAAACACCTCGGCAAAGGCCAGCGTGACGAGCGCGAAGTACGAGCCCTTCAGGCCGTAGCGAAAGCTCAAAGCGCCGACGAACAGCCCCACCGCGCTGCTGATCAGCACGCCCAGCGGCAGCGCCACCCACGGGCTCAGGCCCCACTGCAGCTGCGCGATCGCCTGCACATAGGCACCGGTGCCGAAGAACAGCGCGTGGCCGAACGAGAACTGACCACCGAAGCCGCCCAGGATGTTCCACGCCTGCGCCAGCAGCGCGGCGTAGAGCGTCATCATCACGAAGTTGAGCGCCACGCCCGAGTCGAGCACCCACAGCAGCGCGGCGACCGCGACGGCGAAGGCCGCAATCGACAGGCGCTCGCGCAGGACGGCGCTCATCGCGTTCGCCGTGCTCATGCCTTCGCTCCGAACAGGCCTTGCGGGCGGAACAGCAGCACCGCGATGAAGATCGCGAAGATACCGATCTGGCCGAGCGATTCACCCAGGTACAGGCCGCCCAGCGACTCGACCACACCGATCAGCAGGCCACCGACCAGCGCGCCGGCAAAGCTGCCCATGCCACCCAGCACCACGATGGTGAAGGCCACCAGCACGAAGCCGCCGCCCACCTGCGGATTCACGTAATACGCCGGCAGCAGCAGGCAGGCCGCCGCCCCCAGGCAGGCCAGCCCGATGCCGAAGCTCATCGCATACACGTGGTCAACATCGATGCCCATCAGCCGCGCGCCGTGCTTTTCTTTCGCTACCGCACGGATCGCACGGCCCAGGTCGGTGCGCGTCACGATCAGGATCAGCACCGCAGATGCCACCAGCGCGCCGGCGAACGCCACAAGCTTGGGCAGCGCGATCATGGCCTGCGCCACACCGATGTCGATCGGCACCGTGGTCAGGGTGTAGGCGGTCTCGATGGTGCGCGTGTCCGACTTGAAGAACAGCAGCGCCAGGTTCTCCAGCACGATCGAAACGCCCAGCGTGACCAGCAGGATGTTCTCGTCCTTGCCGTGGCTGGCGCGGTTGATCACGCCGCGCTGCAGCGCATAGCCCAGCGCAAACATCGCCGGCACCATCAGCGGCAGCGCAAGGTACGGGTCGATGCCCCCCGCCGCCTTGAGCCAGTACACGCCGTACAGCGCCACCATCAACGCCGCGCCATGCGCGAAGTTGATGATGTGCAGCACGCCGTAGATCAGCGTCAGGCCGAGCGCGATCAGCGCGTACACCGCGCCGGTCGTCAGGCCGTTGAGCACCGACGGGAACAGGATGGCCAGGTCGAACATGAAGGGCGTGAAGTCACGTCACAGGCAGCAGCCGCCCGAAGGCGGCGCCGCCCGGGCAGCCACCTTCGAGTGGCCGCACCGTGCAGGCAAGGGGTGGCGATCAGGCCTTCAGCGGGAAGACCGGGTCGATCTCGCGGTAGTCGCGCGGGATGATCACCTTGATGTCACCCTTGCTCACCTGCGTCATCAGCGGCTGCGCGCCCTGGTTCTGGCCATTGACGAACTTCGTGGGGCCGTACGGCATGATGTGATCGCTGAAGGTGCTGTTCTCCAGCGCCGCGATGATGGCCGCGCGGTCGGCCGACTTGGCGCGCTCCAGCGCATCGGCCAGGAGGCGCATCGCGGTGTAGGTCATGAACATCTCGTAGCTGAAGAACAGGCCCTTGGCCTCGGCGCGCTTCTTCAGTTCGGCGCTGCGCTTGTCCTTCGGGTTGAACCAGTGGTTGCAGTCGATGATGCCGTTGGCCGCCTCGGGGAACTCCTTGACGAACTTGTAGCTCGATGCCGCGCCACCCAGCACCGAGTAGATCGCCTTGGGCACCACCTTCTGCTGCTGCATGGTGCGCACCAGCAGCGCGTATTCGTTGTAGTAGTTGGCGGGGATCACGATGTCCGGATTGACCGCCTTCATGCGCAGCACGATGTTGTTGAAGTCGCGCGTGGGGTTGGCGTGCTTGATGACCTCCTTCACCTCGTAGCCGTAGCCCGGCAGCTCGCGCGACAGCAGGTTGGCGGTGCCGGTGCCGAACAGCGACTCTTCGTGAATGATCATCACCGTGCGCGCCGGCTTGCCGGCGGCGGTGTTCAGCACATGCAGGTTGGCCACCGCGATCTCGGCGCACTTGCGGTAGCCCGGGCCGAAGCGGAAGGTGTTTTTCAGGCCCCGCTCGACGATCTGGTCGGCCACGCCCACATCGACGATGTGCGGCAGGTTGTACTTGGCGGCAGCCTGTGTGGTGGCCAGGCAGATGGCCGACGCAAAGGCGCCCACCACGGCGGACACGCCGGCCTCGTTCATCTTCTCGATCTCGGCGGTGCCCGCCTGCGGCGTGGACTGCGCGTCGCCGAGCAGCGCCTCGATCTTGGCGCCACCCATGGACTTGATGCCACCGGCCTTGTTGATGTCCTCGATGGCCATCAGCGCGCCTTCGCGGCACTGCTGGCCCGAATACGCCAGCGCGCCGGTGACCGGGTGCAGCACGCCGACCTTGATGGCGCGCGGCTGCGCCCCGCCGACCAGCGGGAAGGCCAGCGCCGAGGCGGCAGCGGCCGATTGGGTGATGAAGTGGCGACGGTTGCTCATGGCGGTCTCCTTGGGGAAAGTGATGAAGGGAGCTGTGGGCGGACTTCTCTTAATGGAACTGGGCCGACAGCTCACGGCTGACCCAGACCTTGGCATCGATGCTGCCCACGCGGGACAGCTGCATTTCGTATTCGTAGCGGTCGGGCCGGTACAGGCCGTGCAGCCATTGCACCGGGCGATCGTGCTCGTCGTGGATGAGCCGGCGCACCGCCAGCAGCGCCGAGCCCACCGCCACATCGAGCTGCTGCGCCACCACATCGTCGGCCAGCCGCGCCGAGATGGTCTGGTGCGCGCGGCCCACCTGCACGCCCGACTCTTCCAGCAGCACCAGGATCGGCTTGCGCTGCAGCTCGCGGCGGGTGAAAGCGCGCGCGATGCGGCCAGGCACCCAGGTGGTGATGTGCGACAGCGGGCCTTCACGCGTGCTGCGCACCCGAACTGCCTTGTGCACCGTCTCGCCGGCATCGATCTGCAGCGCCTGCGCCACCTGCGCAGTGGCCGGCAGGCTGCGTGCCTCGAGCACCTTCACCGAGGTGTGCAGGCCCATCGTGACCAGGTTCTCCAGCAGGCCGGTCAGCTGTGCGCGCTGTGGCGTGCTGGCGGCCGCCTGCACCGCGCCGGGCTCGCGCGGCACCGGGATCGGGCGGGTGCCGCGTCCGGGCTCGCGGGCAATCAGGCCCTCGCTGGCCAGTTGCTCCAGCGCACGCCGCACCGTCACCCGCGCCACACCGAACTGCTGCACCAGGGCCAGCTCGCCGGGCAGGCCGCGCTCGTACCGCCCTTCCTGCAGATGCTCGCGCAGCACCAGGTAGATGCGGTGGTATTTGGGCAGCGGCAGGGCGTCGGCCATGCGCGGCATGCTAGGGACGCTTCTATTGTCCTGTCAATAAGACATTTCGCGGCACTCGGGAATGCGGGGCTGCTTCTCAGGGTCAACCCTGAGCGGGCGTCGGTCAAGCTGTCCGCAGCCCGGCCAGCGGTCAGCGCTCGTGGACAATGCGGGGCTGACTTCACCTTCCTGTTCATCCATCGGAGCCCTTCAGCCCATGAAACCGCAGTTCAAGTGGGACGACCCCTTCCTGATCGCCGACCAGCTGACCGAAGACGAGCGCGCCATCGCCGATGCCGCGCATGCCTTCTGCCAGGACAAGCTGCAGACCCGCGTGCTGATGGCCGCGCGCCACGAAAAGTTCGACCGCGAGATCATGAACGAGGCCGGTGCGATGGGCTTCCTCGGCTCCACCATCGAGGGCTACGGCTGCGCCGGCCTGAGCTACGTGGCCTACGGATTGATCGCGCGCGAAGTCGAGCGCGTGGACAGCGGCTACCGCAGCGCGATCAGCGTGCAGAGCTCGCTGGTGATGCACCCCATCAACGAATACGGCAGCGAGGCGCAGCGCCAGAAGTACCTGCCCAAGCTTGCCACCGGCGAGTGGGTCGGCTGCTTTGGCCTGACCGAGCCCAACCACGGCTCCGACCCGGCCAGCATGGTCACGCGCGCCAAGCCGGTGGACGGCGGCTACATCTTGAAGGGCGCGAAGATGTGGATCACCAACTCGCCGATCGCCGACGTGTTCGTGGTCTGGGCCAAGCTCGAGGGCGCAGGCGACGGCCAGAGTGCGATCCGCGGCTTCATCCTCGAGAAGGGCATGAAGGGCCTGAGCGCGCCCAAGATCGAAGGCAAGATGAGCCTGCGCGCATCCATCACCGGCGAGATCGTGATGGACGACGTGTTCGTGCCCGAAGAAAACCGCCTGCCCAACATCGAGGGCCTGAAGGGCCCGTTCGGCTGCCTGAACAAGGCGCGCTATGGCATCGCCTGGGGCGCACTGGGTGCCGCCGAGTTCTGCTGGCACGCCGCGCGCCAGTACACGATGGACCGCCAGCAGTTCGGCCGTCCGCTCGCGCAGAACCAGCTGATCCAGAAGAAGCTGGCCGACATGCAGACCGAGATCGCACTGGGCCTGCAGGGCTGCCTGCGTGTGGGCCGCCTGATGGACGAAGGCCGTGCGGTGCCCGAGATGGTGTCGCTGATCAAGCGCAACAGTTGCGGCAAGGCGCTGGACATCGCGCGCCTGGCCCGCGACATGCACGGCGGCAACGGCATCCATGACGAATACCACGTCATCCGCCACATGATCAACCTCGAGACGGTGAACACCTACGAGGGCACGCACGATGTGCATGCGCTGATCCTTGGTCGCGCGCAGACCGGGCTGCAGGCGTTCTACTGATCGTCGAGCCTGCGGCCGGCCATCCTTCACCTGCCCTGTACCCGGCGCCATCCCACCCGCAGATGGAAGCCGGTGAACTCAAGCCGCTGATCACTGCGCTGCTGCTGCCGCCGGCCTTGCCTCTGCTGGCCGCGGGCGCCGGTGTGCTGCTGGCCCTGCGCCGACGCACGGCGGGCCTGGTGCTGGTGGCTGTGGCGCTGGCGTCGCTGTGGCTGCTGAGCTGCCATGCGGTGGCGATCCGGCTGTCGACCACGCTGCTGCCCGCGGTGCAGGCACTGCCCGCCGCGGGCCTGACGCCTGCGCAGGTGCAGGCGGTGGTGGTTCTGGGCGGCGGCGTGCTGCCGCAGGCACCCGAGTACGGGCAGGCCCAGCCCAATTCGTACACCCGTGCGCGGCTGTCCTACGGCCGCTGGCTGGCCCAGCGTGCCCAGTTGCCGATGGCCTTTGCCGGTGGCCTGGGGTGGGCGGCAGCGGGGACCGGCGCCGACACCGAAGGCGCGGTCGCACGGCGCTGGGCGGCCGATCACGGCGCCACATTGCGCTGGGTGGACGACCGCTCGCGCGACACCGCAGAGAACGCCGCGCAGATGGCCGCGCTGCTGCAGCGCGACGGCGTGCGCCGCATTGCGCTCGTCACGGACGCCTGGCACATGCCGCGGGCGCAACGCGCCTTCGAGAAGGCCGGCTTTGAGGTGGTGCCGGCCCCGATGGGTTTTGCGCTGCCACGCGAGCGCGCGCTGCTGGAATGGATGCCCTCGGCGCAGGGGCTGCTGGTCTCGCGCGCCGTGCTGCGCGAGTGGCTGGGCTTGCGGGTGGCGCGCGGGTGAGCGTGGGCACACCGCGCAGCGCAAGCCCCCTGGCTTGACGGGCTGAAGCGCCGTCACTACATTACTAACCAGTCAGTCAGTAATTTTCCGCACCGCCCCACACATGTCCGACGCCACCGAAGTCTCGACCCGCCGCGAGCGCCGCAAGCAGGCGCGCCCGGGGGAGTTGCTGGACGCCGCGCTCGACCTGTTCGTCGAAAAGGGCTTTGCGGCCACGCGCGTCGAAGAGGTGGCCGCGCTCGCCGGCGTGTCCAAGGGCACGCTGTTCCTCTACTTCGCCACCAAGGAAGACCTGTTCAAGGCCGTGGTGCGGCAGAACCTGTCGGGGCGCTTCAGCGAGTGGAACGCCGAGTTCGACGCGTTCACCGGCAGCACGCCGGAGATGCTGCGCTACTGCATGCACGCCTGGTGGCAGCGCATCGGCGCCACCCGCGTGTCGGGCATCACCAAGCTGGTGATGAGCGAGGCGCACAACTTTCCCGAGATCGCCGACTTCTATGTGCGCGAGGTGGTCAACCCAGGCCAGGCGTTGATCCGCCGCATCCTGCAGCGCGGTGTGGACCGCGGCGAATTCACGCTCGACGACATTGACCAGGCGGTGTTCGCCGTGGTTGCCCCGATGATGTTCCTGATCATGCATCGACATTCCCTGGCCGGTTGCGCCGGCGCCGACATCGCACTCGACCCGACCCGCTACCTCGACATCCAGGCCGACCTGCTGCTGCAGGGCATGTGCGTGCGTGGCGCAGCGCGCCCGCGCAGGAGCGCCGCATGAAGCGCGTGCTGATCGCCGTGGCGGTGCTGCTTGCGCTGGGCGCGGTGGCCTGGGGCGTGCTGCGCAAGCCGCCACCGGCCTCCACGACCACCGCAGCTTCACCCGCACCGGCTTCCGCAACGGCTCCGCCTGCGCCCGCGCTGGTTCAAGTCGAACTGGCAGCCGGCGACATCCTCACCGTGCAGCCGCGGCTGCTGCAGCAGGGGGTGCCGCTGTCGGGCAGCCTGAAGTCAGTGGCCAGCGCGATGGTCAAGGCCAAGGTGGCTGGCGAGCTGCGCGAGCTGTCGGTGCGCGAGGGTGACCGCGTGCGCGCGGGCCAGGTGATCGCACGTATCGACCCGGCCGAATACCAGGCCCGGCTGCGCCAGGCCGAGCAGCAGGCCGGCGCTGCACGCGCGCAGATCGACATCGCGCAGCGCCAGTACGACAACAACAAGGCCCTGGTGGACCAGGGCTTCATCTCGCGCACCGCGCTTGATGCATCGCTCAGCAGCCTGCAGGCCGCACGCGCCAGCCACGAGGCAGCGCTGGCCGCGCAGGATGTGGCTCGCAAGTCGCTGGACGACACGGTGCTGCGTGCGCCGCTGGACGGCGTGGTTGCGCAGCGACTCGCACAAAACGGCGAACGCATGGCGATCGACGCCCGCATCATCGAGATCGTCGATCCGCGCCGCCTGGAGCTAGAGGCCACCGTGAGCGCGGCCGAATCGGTCGCAGTGCGGGTCGGCCAGAGCGCACTGCTGCAAGTAGAAGGCGCAGCGCAGCCGCTGAAGGCGCGCGTGGCGCGCATCAATCCGTCGCTGCAGGCCGGCAGCCGCAGCGTGCTGGTGTATCTGGCCATCGAGCCTGCCGAGGGCCTGCGCCAGGGGCTGTTCGCCCAGGGCACGCTGGACACTGCGCGCGGCCGGGTGCTGGCGCTGCCGGTGTCGGCGGTGCGCACCGACAAGCCCCAGCCCTATGTGCAGACACTGGCCGAATCGTCCGGCCAGTGGAAGGTGATGCACCGCACGGTGCAGACGGGCGTGCGCGGCCGCGAGGCCGACGCCGGCGGCGCGGGCAGTGCCGCCGACACGCTGTGGGTCGAGGTGCAGGGCCTGCGCGAAGGCGACCGCGTGCTGCAGGGCTCGGTCGGCGCGCTGCGCGACGGCACGCCGGTGAAGCTGCCCGCCGCACGCTGAGAAGGCGCCCGCCCCGCCATGTGGTTCACGCGCGTCAGCCTGCACAACCCGGTGTTCGCCACGATGGTGATGCTCGCCATCGTGGTGCTGGGCCTGTTCTCCTACCAGCGGCTCAACGTCGACCAGTTTCCCAACATCGACTTTCCGGTGGTGGTGGTCACCGCCGAGTACCCGGGTGCCTCGCCCGAGGTGGTGGAAAGCGAAGTCACCAAGAAGATCGAGGAAGGCGTCAACGCGATCGCCGGCATCAATGCGCTGACCTCGCGCAGCTACGAGGGCCAGTCGGTCGTGGTGATCGAGTTCCAGCTCAGCATTGACGGCCGCAAGGCCGCCGAGGATGTGCGCGAGAAGATCGCGGCGCTGCGCCCCACCCTGCGCACCGAGGTCAAGGAGCCGCGTGTGCTGCGATTCGACCCCGCCGGACGCTCGGTGTGGTCGGTGGCCGTGTTGCCCGATGCCACGCAAGGCACGGCCATGACCTCGGTGGAGCTGACCAACTGGTCGGAGCAGGTGCTCAAGAAGCGGCTGGAGAACGTGCGCGGCGTCGGCTCGGTCACGCTGGTGGGCGGCACGCGGCGCGAGATCAACGTCTACCTGCAGCCGCAGGCGATGGAGGCGCTGGGCATCACCGCCGAGCAGGTGGCGGCTGCGGTGCGCAACGAGAACCAGGAGTTCCCGCTGGGCACGGTGCGGTCGAGCGAGCAGGACCGGGTGGTCAAGATCGATGCGCGCATCGGGCGGCCCGAGGACTTCGCCCGCATCGTCGTGGCACAGCGCGGTGCATCTGCGGTGCGGCTGGGGCAGGTGGCGCGCATCAGCGACGGCGCACAGGAACTTGAGAGCCTGGCGCTGTACAACGGCCAGCGCACGCTGCTGCTGCAGGTGCAAAAGGCGCAGGACGAAAACACCCTGAAGGTCATCGACGGGCTGAACCAGGCGCTGCGCGAGGCACAGGCACTGGCGCCAGCCGGGCTGAAGCTGCAAAACGTGGCCGACAGCTCGCGGCCGATCCGCGTGGGCGTGGACAACGTGCGCCGCACGCTGGTCGAAGGCGCACTGCTGACGGTGCTGATCGTCTTCCTGTTCCTCAACTCGTGGCGCTCGACGGTCATCACCGGCCTGACGCTGCCGATCGCACTGATCGGCACCTTCCTGTTCATGTACCTGTTCGGCTTCACCATCAACATGGTCACGCTGATGGCGCTGAGCCTGTGCGTGGGCCTGCTGATCGACGACGCGATCGTGGTGCGCGAGAACATCGTGCGCCATGTGCAGATGGGCAAGCCGCCGTACCAGGCCTCGCTGGACGGCACGCAGGAAATCGGCCTGGCGGTGCTGGCCACCACCTTCTCCATCGTCGCGGTGTTCCTGCCGGTGGGCTTCATGGGCGGCATCATCGGCAAGTTCTTCCACGAGTTCGGCATCACCATCGTGGCCGCGGTGCTGATCTCGATGTTCGTGAGCTTCACCCTCGACCCGATGCTCTCGAGCGTGTGGCACGACCCGGAGATCGAGCGCCACGCGCGCCACGAGGCGCCGCGCACCCTGTACGAGCGCACCATCGGCCGCATCACCGCCGCCTTCGAGCGCGGCACCGAGCGGCTGGCCGAGGGCTACCAGTCGATCCTGCGCTGGTCGCTGGTGCACAAGCTCGCCACGGTGATCATGGCCATCGGCGTGTTTGCCAGCAGCGTCGTGATGGTGCCGCTGCTGGGCACCGAGTTCGTGCCCAAGGCCGACTTTTCCGAGGCCACGGTGTCGTTCTACACGCCGGTGGGCTCGTCGCTGGAAGTCACCGAGCAGCGCACCCGGCAGGTCGAGCAGGTGATCCGCGAGTTACCGGAGGTGCGCTACACGCTGGCCACCATCAACACCGGCACGGGCGGTGCGCAGGGCAAGATCTACTCCAACATCTATGTGCGGCTGACCGACCGCAAGGACCGGCAGCGCAATGTGGACGAGATCTCGGCCGCGCTGCGCGAGAGGCTGTCACGCATGGCGGGCATCACCGTCACCCATGTGGGCCTGCTCGAAGGCGTGGGCGGCAACAAGCAGATCGAGTTCTCGCTGCAGGGGCCCGACCTGCGCGAGCTCGAGCGCCTGACCCGGCTGGTGCACGAACGCATCCGTGGCATGCCGGGGCTGGTGGACCTGGACAGCAGCCTCAAGCCCGACAAGCCGGTGATTGCGATCGAGGTCAAGCGCGACGCTGCCGCCGACCTGGGCCTGGGCGTGGCCCAGGTGGGCAGCGCACTGCGCACGCTGGTGGCCGGGCAGACGGTGGGCAACTGGCGCGCCGCGGATGACCAGACCTACGACGTGAATGTGCGACTGGCGCCCGAGGCGCGCGCGCAGCCACAGGACCTGGAGCGGCTGCCCTTCGTGACCGGCAGCAACGCCGACGGCACGCCGCGCATCGTGCGGCTCAACCAGGTGGCCACGGTGCGCGAAGCCAGCGGGCCGGCCCAGATCAACCGGCGCGACCTGACGCGCGAGGTGGCCTTCAATGCCAACGTGTACGGCCGCGCGGCGGGCCAGGTGTCTGCCGACATCCGCGCAGCGCTCGACAGCATCGCGCTGCCGCCGGGCTACCGCTACCAGTTCGGCGGCAGCACCAAGAACATGCAGGAGTCGTTCGGCTACGCGCTGTCGGCACTGGCCATGGCGGTGATCTTCATCTACATGATCCTTGCAAGCCAGTTCAAGAGCTTCCTGCAGCCGCTGGCGCTGATGACCTCGCTGCCCCTCACGCTGATCGGCGTGGTGCTTGCGCTGATGGCCTTCCGCTCCACGCTGTCGATGTTCTCTGTGATCGGCATCGTGATGCTGATGGGCCTGGTGACCAAGAACGCAATCCTGCTGGTGGACTTTGCGATCCGTGCGCGCGACCAGGGCATGGAGCGCGCCGAGGCGCTGCTGCTGGCCGCGCGGGTGCGGCTGCGCCCCATCCTGATGACCACGCTGGCGATGATCTTCGGCATGGTTCCGCTGGCCTTTGCGATGACCGAGGGCTCGGAGCAGCGCGCTCCGATGGGCCAGGCCGTGATCGGCGGCGTCATCACCTCCTCGCTGCTGACGCTGGTGGTGGTGCCGGTGGTCTACTGCTATCTGGACGATCTGGCAGCGTGGGTGCGGCGCGTGATGGGCGTGCAACCCCCGGCCCCACCTCCCGCACCGGCCCAATCCGCCCCGCCCACCGGTGCGGCGTCGGGCCCGTCCGCCCCGGGAGCCGCCTGAGCGCGCTTCACCAAGCGCTTGCATCGGCCTTCTAGAATTCAGGGTTTTCCCAGACCGACACCGCGACACCGCCCCCCCCGGAGCCTCCATGCAGTCCCTCAGCCCCGCCGACCTCGAACGCGCCCGCTTCAACATGATCGAGCAGCAGATCCGCCCGTGGGAGGTGCTCGACCCGGTGGTGCTGCAACTGCTGTCGCAGGTCAAGCGCGAGCAGTTCGTGCCGGCGGGCCACAAGGCGCTGGCTTTCGTTGACATGGAAATTCCCCTGCCCGGCGGCCAGCGCATGCTGGCACCCCGGGTCGAGGCGCGGCTGATGCAAGAGCTGCAGGTGCAGCCGCACGAGCGCGTGCTGGAGATCGGCACCGGCTCGGGCTACATGGCCGCGCTGCTGGGCGCCCGCGCACGCGAGGTGCTGACGGTTGAGCTGCGGCCGGAACTGGTGCGCATGGCGCAGGACAACTTGCGGGCCGCCGGCATCGGCAACGTCGACGTTCGCCAGGGCGACGGCGCCACCGACCTGTCGGGCCTGGGCAGCTTCGACGTGATCGTGCTCAGCGGCTCGGTGGCCCAGGTGCCCGAGCGGCTGCTGCGCCAGCTCAACACCGGCGGACGCCTGATCGCGATCGTCGGCGAAGAGCCGATGATGCGGGCCACCGTCGTCACCCGCACCGGCGAAGCCGCATGGCAGACGCGTCAGCCCTGGGACACGGTGGCGCCGCGTCTGGAGCACTTTCCCGAGCGTTCGCGCTTCGTGTTCTGAGTTCCAGCGCACACACCCGACCCACGCATCAGCGCATGATCGATCAGGTTCATCCCCGCGACCTGCCGGCCTGGTTTGAGGCCTGCGGCCCCGATGCGGGCGGCGTGGTGCTGGACGTGCGCGAACCGTGGGAACTGCAGACCGCGCCGGTGCCCACCGAGGGCTTCACCCTGGTGGTCATTCCGATGCAGCAGGTGCCCGCGCGACTGGATGAACTCGACCCTTCTCGGCCACTGGCCTGCCTGTGCCATCACGGCATGCGCAGCATGCAGGTGGCCGCTTTCCTGCACAAGCGCGGCTTCGAGCGGCTGGCCAACATCGCCGGCGGCACCGAGGCCTGGGCCAGCGTGGATGCGCGCGTGGCCCGCTATTGAACGAATCGCCGCGTGAGGCACCCCGCCGCGCGCTGAACGTGCCGACACCAAGGACGCCCATGACCCATCTGCAGCGAACCACCTGGCTTTCCGTGCTGTGCGGAGCCTTGCTCACGCCCGTGGCCGCGGGCGCGCAAAGCCTGCTTGACCTGTACGAGGCCGCGCGCACGCATGACGCGGCCTTCCAGTCGGCCAAGGCCCAGTTCGACGCCAACCAGGCGCGCGCCGACCAGGCCCGCGCCGGTCTGCTGCCGACGGCAAACCTCGGCGCCACCGTATCGCACAGCCAGTTCGACAACAGCAACCCGTCGGTGCAGCGCAACTTCGGCACCCAGAGCGCCACGCTGAGCGCGAGCCATCCGCTGTACCGCCGCGCCAACCGCATCACCGCGGAGCAGGCCGAGCGCCAGCGCCAGCAGGCCGAGCTGCAGCTCACGCAAGCCGCGCAGGACCTGATCCTCCGCGTGAGCCAGGCCTACTTCGACGTGCTCGGTGCGCGCGACACACTGGCCTTCGTGCAGGCGCAAAAGACCGCCGTGGCCGAACAGCTGGCGTCTGCGCGCCGCAACTTCGAGGTGGGCACCGCCACCATCACCGACACGCGGGAGGCGCAGGCGCGGTTCGACCTGGTCACCGCGCAGGAAAGCGCCGCCGAGAACGATCTTCGCGTCAAGCGCCTGTCGCTCGACACCCTGGTGGGCCGCGCCAACACCGACCCCAAGCCGCTGAGCACGCCGATCACGCTGCCGTCGGTGCAGCCGGCCAGCGTGGAAGAGTGGGTCGGACAGTCCGAGCAGGCGTCACCCGCGGTCGGTCTCGCACGCCTTGCGCTGGACGTGGCCAGGCTCGAAACCGACAAGGCCAAGGCCGGCAAGCTGCCGACGGTGGACCTGACGGCCAGCCATACGCAAAACCGCACACCGCAGGGCAGCTCCACATCGGCACTGGGGTCGCGCACGCAGAACACCACCGTGGGCGTCACGCTCAACCTGCCGCTGTTCACAGGCTACGCGGTGGAGAACCGCATCCGCGAGACGCTGTCGCTGCAAGAAAAGGCGGCCGCCGACCTGGAGGCAGCGCGCCGCGGCACCGCACAGGCCACCCGCAGCGCCTTCTTTGGCGTGGTGTCGGGGCTCGGTCAGGTCAAGGCGCTGGAGGCCGCGGAAAGTTCGAGCCAGCTCGCGCTGGACGCCAACAAGCTGGGCTACCAGGTGGGCGTGCGCATCAACATCGACGTGCTCAATGCACAAAGCCAGCTGTTCCAGACCAAGCGTGACCTGGCGGTGGCGCGCTACAACGTGCTGCTGGGCAGCCTGCGCCTGCGTCAGGCCAACGGCAGCCTCAAGCCGGAAGACCTGCAGACGCTCAACTCGCTGGT
>JACCDP011355974.1_pt1 | contig 32733 bp, 40 predicted proteins | sample 7445841 | NCBI WGS metagenome assembly JACCDP01 (sample SAMN15323441, study PRJNA562643) | freshwater metagenome | isolation source: river surface water | place: USA:Blue River Watershed | collected 2017-08-17 | reverse complement strand
GTCATTTGCGAGAGAGGTCGTGCGTTACTTCGTGAACTGTTGGGTTAAGCAACATTCGATACAGGCATCAGACATAGTTTGATTTCACCTAGATTCGCGATCACGTACTTGATCATGAGAAACCAATCGTTCTTCATGAACAGTTCTAGGTTATTTGAAAGATTGGTGCACTTTGTGAATAGCACAAGATGCGGCAGAGAAAAGCTACCCGAGATGATCTCATCTTTAGACTCCTTTTGAATGCTAAACTCGCTTTCAGAATCTCCCATGACGGTGGTGCGAGAAGCAAACTGACCTTTGCATCCGAATACCATTGTAGAACCCGTGCTTGTGATCTCAATTGTCTTTGCAGAGAGAAGCGTCATATCGCGACACATCTTCTGAAAGTCCATAGAAGGCATCGTAATACGAGCACTGAACTCTGCAGCAGGCATATCGATGTTTGGCTCATCACGATCAAGAAGAGAAAGGCTATACTTGGTTACCTGCTTCTTCTCGCCATTCTCTAGAACAATCTTCAGGTGATTCGAATCGCTCTTCTCGACCTGCAGGGTCATAGTATCATCGTTCGTAGCAGTCTTGACGATACGATATAGATGGTCGGTGTTTAGACCGACAACAAGAGAGTCAGTGTTGCACGTGTACTTTTCAAACTGAGACGCCATCAAACGCATGTGCACCAAAACCGTGCGGGTATTGTCCATGGCAATCATACGAATTCCATCCTTATCGAATGTAAAGTTCATCTCGACTAGAATGCACTTTAGAGCTTCTACGAGTGTACGGAAAGCACCAGTCTGCACAGTCTTAGCCTCGACTAGAATATCACTCATTGCGTTTAATCTAGATTCGAAGGGTGTCCGAAAATACGAATGCGGCGACCCTCGACTAAACCGAGGCGAGCAGCATCCCCCGCGGCGCACTCAATTGCGTATTTTGCAGGAGTTACAGAAGAGTATTTTGGTCCTACTGTAATCGGAACATTGTGGTATACCTTTGTGATCATGCCCGTCTCGTCTGCCCACACAATGTCCAATGGAACCAGCATTCCTTTCATCCACATTGTATGAACCCCAACTTTAGGAAAAACAAAAAGCATTGGCTTATCGATTTTTGTTCTCCCTGCTAAACCTTCGGCAAATGTGCTTGGAAGTTGTACATCAAACTTCATTGTTGTTTACCCGATAATCTTCTTTACACTTGCAGACACGGAAGTTGAAACCTTATCTGCGGTGCTTTTTGGTTTATATGAATGTGCACCTGATGCATATATCATATAGAACTTTGCAAACGACTTGAGTGCTTGCATTGCAAGTTTATTTGCCTCTTTTGCGATTATGTTATTGTCCTTCTTCGCCTTGTCATAATCCTCTTTGAGTAGTCTCATTCTCTCGTCGAATAGCTTTTCAGTGTTTTTGACTTCTGCTGGAACAGGCTTTCCAAGAGGAATACCTGTGATTTTTTGACTATCTGCAATAGCTTTGTCAACCATTCCACTCGTATAAAACTTGTTCTGTTCAACAACCTTTCTACGAAACTCTGCAACATCAAAATCATAGGATGTTGCAAGCTCTTGCTCGAGATTATAACGTACGTTATCCCACGCAGAACTCTCATTGCTCATATGTTCACGTTTCTGGTGACCTATCAGAATAAACACTAAAAATAGTAATGAAATACCTATAAACACAAGACCGAGGCTATCGTACTTCATTATTTTCCCTTACTATTTTCCAACAGCTTTTTAAGTTCTGCTTTCATAACTCGCAATTCCATCATTGCACCGGGATTGCTTTGGCTATTATATTTTCCCCAGTTCTCAATTTTGTCTGTAAGATATTGTATACGCTTTTCGGTATCCATTTGTTATGCCAATATATTCCCTATTCATTAATCCATTTCGTGTAGTCTAAAATGGATTATTATATACGAATGAATATAGAACATAAAAATGCAGTACGTTTGGAATTTTGTATCGTGGATTCGCTGTGCTACAGCCGCTCCACCGGTGAATCCAAGTGATGCTCCAACGGAGCCTCCAAAGGAGTCAAAGACTCTGTCTGGCTGGAGGGCTTGGGCGGCAGGAACGAAACGCAAAGAGCCAGTGTCTGTACCCGAGGAGGCTAAGCCAGTGATTGCTGCACTCGAGGAAGCAAAGCCCGATCCTATTCCCGAGGAGACTAAGCCTGTACCAGTTGAGGAGACCAAGCCTGAACCAGCTGTTGAGGAGTCAAAACCTACGCCAGTTGAGGAGGCTGCACCAACCGTAGAGGAGACGAAGCCAACCGTTGTAGAGGAGTCTACAGTTGCATCTGTAACGGGTGTTGCTACGACTCTTGAGACGATTCCCGAGGATTCGAAAGAGTTCATTCCCGATAATAAAAAAAAAGTCGAGGAAAACGGGGCAAGCGAGGAAAAGGAGCTAGGAAGTGATTTTACTCCGCACAACTAGATAAATGTGGGGAGTACCATCATTCTATGCGCACATATTGAACGGCACGTTAACGTTTTTTGCTGTAGTTCTTGTTCTTGCAAATCTAAATGCAATCAAAAACATGAACACATTCAATATGCTTGTTATTTTGCTACTTTTGGCGATTGCGATCGGCATTCACGGATTGTCGCATCAGGGATTGGAGAAGCAGTACCACTTTAATCCTTTGAAGATAATCAGTTAGTGGCATATTGAGTTGCAGATCGTTTGCGAGTAGTGTTTACCGATTCAATAACGGACCATAGCGTTACAAACGCACCGATAAACATTGGCTCAGGGGAGTCCCAGAATTCCTTTGGCTTGTCTTTCGATGAGTTTGAATAGTTCCTCTTCGCGTACCGAATCATTTTGAAAACATACGTTGTACGGTTCATTGTTTCCTGTGCAGTATCAAATGTTTGAACGAACGCTTCTATCCATTTCGAGTAGTTTTTTCATTTAAACAAGTTTTGTAATTGTTGTATAAATGGCAGACTGGAACCCAGGAAAGAAAGATGCCAATTATTCATATTCTGACAGAGCCTTTGATGGTGCATCTGCAATGTGGCTGCGTAAAAGTGCAGAGGAGGCTCCTGAGGTCGGCACATACGATTACAATAACGTTGAGTATGAGGCATACAGTGGTGGTGCAACAGAGCTCGCAGACTTTAACTCACAGTGGACGACTACACTGTATGGTGAGAAGGCGCACGGAAAGTCAACAGTGAACGCATCTGTAAATCTGGACACACTTCTGAATGACGCGTGGTTTTCGATTATGATTGATGACTCTTCAAAGTTGACAACTCTTCTAGAGAGAGCGAGAATGATGGGTGTTCCATACCCAGCAGATCACCCAATCAAAAACATGTTTGGTGAATCTACACTTTGGACACGCATCAATGATTCTGAGTTTAAGATTTCTGGTGGCACGAGAGATAATGCTATTCGAATTTTGAGTAATTATCATGTAAGCAGTGGTGCAGGCTATCGGTGACGAGAACGATGTGCAGTATAAACAACGTCGTCGGTAATAGGAAAGTGCTTCATTGTTTGGTTTAAGCAGACTTTAGCATTATTTACAGCAGTAGTATTGTTCCAGATTTTTACAATATTGAACTCCCCCTTTGGAGACGTTGAGAACCCAACAAGTGTCTCCGGACGAGATAGCATTATCCCGTCCGAAGATGCTACGCAATGAACCATGAGCTCGATTGCAATATCGTAGATGTCCTTGGTCGAAACCTTTTTAGACCAGGAACCACCGTGCTCATTCTCGGGGACCTCCCAGATTGGACGAAATCCCTTCTTCATGAAGAAGAAGTAGCCGCATTCGATAGCCTCACGTGGAATGACATTGATGATGGACCACATTTGTTGAGGTGTAGACAAGTCAGAGATCTTCTTATAGTTTGGAAGACTCCAGTCCTTGTTACGAGGGTCAAAGTACCACAAAACCCAGGTATGCTGGAATTTTGTGGTCTCTGGTACGGAACCCATGGTTATGATTTTTGTTGACATCTTATTTCCACTATTTTTCCGTTTTGTACATGGACGGATCCATTTCGTATGAAACGGATTTAGAGTTTTACAACAAAAGAGTAAGCATCCACGACAAAATGCTGACTCCCACACTTATCTACACGATGCGCGATGTTAACCTTCTCACGGTTCCTGCAAATGTACTGGACATGATTGGAAGCATGCAGCTTGCACCGGTAGCACAGGTGTTTCCAAAGAAGCCGGGATTCAAGAAGCCAACGTATGTGCCATCTGAGAAGGCTGGTTCTTGGCGTACCGACGCTATCATTATGATGAAGAAGATGGAATTCAAGAAGGATGATCCAGACTTTGAACTGGTTGTTGGAATTACAAATAAGGTTTCAGCAGCCAGTTTGTCTGATTCCGCAAACAAAGTTATCGAGATTCTGAAGAAGCGTGCAGATGATCAGGTATTCCGTCTTCGTATTGTTACGCTACTATTCGATCGCGGTGTATCTATGCCATTCTATTCAAAGCTCGTTGCGAATATGTTTGAGCTTATCAATGTACAGGTGCCGGTAATCCGTGATGACCTCCAGTTCAGTTGCTCTCTCGAGAGTTTCAACAAGATGTTTGATCAGTCAGAGACGATTATGTGCCCGTCGTCGGAGGATGCAGACTACGAGGATAAGCTTTGTAAGTGGGCAAAGATGAAGGAGATTCGCCGCGGGTTTGGAATGTTTATCACGGAGCTACATATTCGTAACCTTGTTGATGAGTCAGTCATTCTCGGTGCTATGAATATGGCTGCAGATGAGCTAGAGGAGTCTGTACGCAAGCCTGTGGATAAGACACTCTCCGAGTCGGTTGACCAGCTCGTCACACTTTTGTACGAGACGTGTAAGATTGTGATTACTCGCTATGGAAAGGAACACCCAATCGTCAAGCTACTTATGGATCGATCGAAGCAAATCCTCTCAATTCCAAAGACGGAGGCTCCATGCATGGGTATGCGAAGCAAATTCAAGCTAGAGGATATTCAGAAGCTGTAATCACGCGTTCATGAAAGACTAAACTGCCTCCATCTTTTTAACAAATATGGCAGCACCAACCCCAGCCGCGGCGCTACCCTCTGCAGGAGTACTACTACGCGCAGCACAGATTGCAATCGACGATGACCGCCCTATTATGCTCGACTATTGGGCTGACAGCAAGGCGAAGAAGTGTGCGATCGGTGTACGCGATGGCGACAAGTTCATTGTAAAGTCTGATCAGGAGTACACTTCATCCATTCAGAATATCTCAAAGATCGACGGCTGCTACATTATTCTGACTGAGAACAGTCTGTACATTGTCTCTCAGGACATTCCCGTCCGTAAAATTGTTACGAGCACTCCTGCTACTACAGCATAATGGAATTATGTCCACCTCCTCATATGTTATGGCATGAACCATTAGATGATAAGAATACACGTAAAATATGGTCCGATTATCTAGTCAAGTTTGGTGATGTTATCGAACCCACTGAAATAGATGCAGCTGAAGTTTGTTCAGTTGAAGAGTTTTCAAAATACTTTGAAATTTGGGCGACAGCAAAATCCACAAAGCGTATTAAAGTATTGATAGTTTGGCATGCTCATTTTTTGAGTCTTGCATGTCAGCAGACGCTTCGGCGTTGGCTTGAAACCAAAAGCTACAGATGCCGTGTATGGTTTCATGTAGAGATGCTGAATAACGTCCAGTCTGCAATAGTGAGTCGTTGTATTTTAAAGTTTGTTCCGGGAGTGACGCATACGATTGAAGATGTGAAGACGATCGGTGAAGGTAAACATATAGTATCCTTTTGGAAGTCGATTGTCAACGAAAACGAATTAAGAGAAAAAGCATTAAAATAATAAATCACAAGATGCTAAAAATTTACACTGACGGTTCATGTACCGCAAACGGTAAGAAAGGTGCAAAAGCTGCTTACGCTGTGATTTATCCAGAACACCTGGCTGAATCATGGGGAGAACCTTTAACTGAGGGATCGTCACAAACAAACCAAACGGCAGAGTTGACAGCTATTTATCAAGGTCTTTTGAAGGGTACGACAATTCAAGGAGATCCAAGTGATCTTACTGTACAAATTTATACAGATTCTGAATACTCTATTAATTGTTTGACAAAGTGGGTTACAGGATGGAAGAAAAACGACTGGAAGACGTCAACTGGAAAAGCAGTCGTTCATCGAGAGATTATTGAAAGGATTCTTGGTGAACTGAGAAAGTATTCTGGACACGTGATTACGCATGTGAAAGCGCATACGAAAGGAGATGATGAACATTCTATTTGGAATGATAGAGTAGATAGACTCGCAGGAGAGGCAGTAACACGTGGAGGTCAGGTAAAGTATTCTGAACTTACGCTTGATACGAAAGTTATTCGTGGTACGGATCCAACTGAACATGTACTAAAGGGAATTCCTCTTGCAATTATGGGCGGTCCTGTCTCTGAGAAAGATCTTGTAGAGGCTATCAAAAACAACCTTGACAGTTTGGATGCAACTGCTCTGAAAACAGCGCTTATCAGTGCACTCAAAAAGACACTTGCAGCCAAACATTATGATCTAGAAAAGTCGAAAGTGTTCAAACTTCCGCATTATAAGCTGATCGAGCAAAGCCATTTAACAATAAATCGTATTGAGGATACAAATGAGTAGTTCTGTCACGGTATTTATGTTTTCATCGCCAACGTGCGGTCCATGCAAACATATTAAGCCGGTCATTAATGAACTAAAGGAGGACTATTCATTTTTTAACTGGATCGACGTTGATATTTCAAGCGATCCCGAGAATTTTACGCAGCGTCTGGGAGTACGTGCAGTACCTACAATGGTTATCACGAATCATTCAGGTGTCGTTGGTTCGTTTACCGGTACGCAGGCTATGGGTTACCTAACGCTACTAAAAAAGGCAAAAGTTTAATCATCAATAACGGTTGATGTTATGCGCTTTCCATCCTTGTAGGCATCGCAAACGAATTGATCCTTGTCATTCGGAGGGGCACATGTTGCATGTTTAGAACTTGCACCCGGACCATCTACACGCTGTTGATCGAGTGGTAGATATGCGGGGAAGGTTGTCTTGAGTACGCTGAATCCTGCAGATCCTGCGGCGAAACCAAGCACTATTGGTAGGATCGTTGATTTTGCAACTTCTCCAAACGTCGAACCGTAACACTTGAACTGAGAATATGAGAAGAGGTTGAGTCCGTACACGATGCTCGAGAATATTAGATATACCGTTACATCCTTGCTCGAACGTTTACCATTCACCGTCATGTCTAGTAGATAAACTGCAAACACAGAAGACAGAGCAGCCATACCCATCGGGGACTTTGATATGTCAAACATTCCAAGTCCGCGAATGGAACAAGGGTTGAAAGAACTGCGTAGATCTTCAGGTATCTCCCATGCACCACCAGTTTGCATCTCCTCTTCGCTCTCTCCTCCGCCCACAAGTCTGTTGGCAACCAGTTTCTGAGTATTTGCCTGTGATGTTGCTGCCGCCGATCTCTGTTGTCTAACAGGGAACGATGAAAGAGCTCCTTTCACTGATGCCTTACCCGATGGTTTTGCACCAACATTTTCAGATATTGTGGACATACCGACTGATTTTGGTCCGGATCTCTTAATCTGAGGAATATTTATACCACTTACCTGAGCGGGTCTGAGAAGCGCTTGCATAGTTGTAGACGGTCCGGTGCCTGCAGGTGGCGTTGGGTTTGTGGGCTCACCTCCGACACCCAAAATCTGTGCAGTCGATGCAGACGATGCTGCAGCGGATGCTAGTACGGATGCTGCAGCAGATACCGCAGATGGGGCGGCACCAGAACCAAAGCCGTGTATTAACCCAGCTACTCCCCAATGCAATACAACTGCTAACACACCGATAATACTAGTCACTGAATATCTAAAACTGCCGTTGATAACATCGGAAACAAACCCACTGAGCAGTGTGATATCCGGCGATAACGCACCTAAAAATGCTCCCAACATTTTGAAAGAACTACCGATTCCACCAGCGCTATCACCACTAATATTTATACCCGCGCGGATCGTCTTACTGAAGTCCGGAAATAAGAAGAATACGAGTGTTACTAACAGTAAAATAAATGACAGCACGCTGAATGTCAGCGAAGCTGCCGCAATATTAGTGGAATCTGCCATTGTGTTACACCAATAAAAACGAATTCGTTTGTTCTCTGGATTTGAGACGAGTGTGGCGGAAAATGACGTACTCATACCAAGATGACGCTGTCGAATGGATGGCACTGCGAGAAGATGACAAGACTGCTCCTGGCGGATTTCTCTGCCACGAGATGGGTCTCGGTAAGACGCACATTGTGTGCAAGCACATCACGGCGACGCTCGCAACTCGCCCGCGTACCCTGATTCTAACAACCAAAAGCACGATCAACTCGTGGAAAGACACACTATGCATGTACTCAAAGTTTACATATGATGTCCGTGTAGCAACGACTTCAACGATCGTTCTTCATCCTACACGCCCTACCGTAGTTGTGGCTACTCACAATTCCGTTTTCAACAAGAATGCATGGTACCTCGATCAGGGGTTCGATCGTCTGATCGTTGATGAGGCGCACGTCATGCGCAACATGGGCAAGATGTTCAACCGAATTATCGATCTCGCAAAGTCTGTCAGTTACCGTTGGGGGATCACTGCGACACCGTTCAACAACAAGGATCGTGACATGGAGTCGTATGTGAAGTTTCTCCGTCCTACCGAGAGCGTTCCTGCTGACGTCTTCAAGTACTACTTTCTCCGCAAGCGCCGTGATGACGTCATTTCCGACGGACCCAAGCTCATCTTCAACAAAATGGTCTACGATTTCGAGTATCCGGAGGAGCGTCTGATGTACGATTACGTTGCAGAGAGGATCGATGAGACTCACGAGTGGATCAGTCGCAACAGTCGTATCCTTCCTTGGCGCGTCCGTGGCAACATGATGCTGACACTCATTCTTCGTCAGCGCCAGGCTGCGATTCATCCGCAGCTGGTCCTGAATGCGGAGAAGGTGTGGGCGCGTCAGATGGGAGAGTCGTACGATATGGTCTGGGATTCACGCAAGGTCACAAAGCTCAACAAAATTGCAGATCTCGTTTCCGCGGATCAGCGTGCGTGCAAGAACACTCTTATTATCACGCATTTTGCAGAGGAGATGAATATGATTCGTGACCGTTTGATTGCTGATGGAGTCACGGTCCGCACGTTGAATGGAAAGACTACTCCGGCAAAGCGTGCACTTTTAGAGAAGAAGGACTGGATCGATCGCGAAGTGTATGAAGAGATGAAGAGTTCACTTCCGTTTCCGGATGATGTTTCCGGGCACATCATGTCGTTTCTTGACAACAAGCCTGAGGTCGTCATTCTTCAGATCCAGGCAGGCGGTGTTGGGATCTCTCTTCCATGGATTCACCATGTTGTGAACGCTGCGCCAGATTGGAATCCATTTCTCGAGCAGCAGAGCATCTATCGTGCATACCGTGTGACGACGAAGCATGACGTTCGTGTAACGGCAATGTATTTCCGCGACACGATCGAAGTGAGCATGCAGGAGCGTCAGAAGGAGAAGTTCACGCGTGGTGCCGAATGGATCGATGATCCTATTGAGTCTATCTCCGAATACATTCGGATGCCCTAGTCTATCATTGCGCTAAACCAGTCCCAAACCCGTTTTTTAGTGGTTTTATCTTTGATAGAGTGAAATGTCCCAATAATAAGTGAAAATGTGACTGTCTCTAGATCATGAAGATCTATGTTTCTCTTTTTAGTTTCGCTTATGAATGTGCGCTTCACCGAATCAGTATACTCTTGGCAAATTTGATCACCATAAAGAACCATATCATAACCTAGTATTGATTGATAAAGTTTGCCATAGTCGTACATTGCATCGCCGCCTGTAGTAAATTTACCATTAACTTGACCTTTCATATCTATAAACTTAAAGTTGTTTTTGAAGTCAAGTATAATATTGCTGAACCACAAGTCTCCGTGAATAAAGTGACGAATATTATAATTTGTATATTTCTGAAGACGTTCTAAGCATTTTTGTTGTACAACATTTGCATTATCGAATGGGTAATCTTCTTTAATCTCGAACCTTGTTTCTAGTTTGTCTTGGTAGTTCTTTTCAACGTCTTCATTACTTGGAAGGCTGTCGCCAATATAGTTGTGGAGCACATCAATAAATTCGAATATCGAAACTATATAGTCCTTCGTAACAAGTTTATTCTTGAACAGCGTATACAGTGGTACCCCGCTAATGTGTTCCATGCGAATTTCAGTTGTGTCATTGTCATTGTGTTTGAAACCAGTCAGTGTCGGGAAATAATTTGCCAAGATACTCTCGGAAGGTATATTCTTATAAAAGTACAGTTCCCCATCGATGAACTTTGAAGGTCCAACCTTGCGAACACTTTTATCTTCAACTGTTACAGAATTGTATTTGTTCGTAGCTAGCATATTTAGAGGTTCAACAGTATCGCAATAGTCTATTAATCCCATGCATCGCATATCGTCTCTGTATGGATTTATTGCGCGATCGTCGATATACATATCTGCTATCGGTTTTCCAAATAACAATTCATCGTACGGTATATCAAACTCTTCTAACGTTTTGAATGTTTGTGCACCTATATCGCGTATAACAGCAGCTGTATTGCCATTATGTGTTGCCATACGCCTGGCTGTGTGAATTATTATAGTGTGTCCTTGTTCGTGTAGTTTTCTTGCTAAATCGATCATATTTGCAATTGGCTTAACGGTCGAGTAGTCTTTCGGAACTGTTGGATATGTAACAAGTGTATTATCGAGATCAAAGCAAATTCGCATTTTTCGTACTGGAACTTTATGAATGCCTGTTTCGAGTTCTTTCAATGAACCTATATGGGATGTTTGTGCAAACCGAATACCTTTTATAGGTATGCCCTTTTCAAGCATCATAGTAAACACTGACGACATATACATTTCTTTTGTGAACGGCTTCTTCACGATAACTTCTGATAGTCTTTTGAATTCACCTAATGATTTGAATCCATATACGCCACAACAAAACTTGTTTGATATTCTGACTTTTTCTTTATAGTCGATTACTTGATTGTCTTGGTCAACAGTAAGAAAACTAAAGGATTCTGATCCAGTATTGTCTTCTGCATAACCCAAGAAATTAGTACCACAAAAATCAAAAAAACCATCTGGAAACGTGTATAACACGTCATTATCTAAAAAAACAATAGGTTCATCTTCGTCGGCTGCAAGACCTTCTACGCCGAGATATGCGGATTCGAGAGCACCTCTTGTAAAATATGTCAACTCATGAAATATGCATTTCTTTGATGGGAATGCATTAATGACAATCTCAGCAAAGTTATATTTACGAAGATGAGGGGCAACTATGAAATGTAACTCGTTAATGTATGTTGGCAGGTTTCCAATAGTATATGTGATAGCTGGTTTTCCATAAATCATATTTAATGGTTTAGGAAATGAGTAATCTTGCATGCGTGACCCCGAACCACCACACAGTATAAACACTTTCATATGAATACTATGTTACAATTTGGCACATATAGTTATTATTTAGAACGAGACGTACAATGATTGCGCCGATAATTTGATAGATACGATTAACAATGAGCATATTCAAAGATGCCTCCTCATGGGCAGACAAGTACAAGGGTTGTGGCGCACCTCATCAAAGTCCAGTAAATCTTTCTAGAACATTTGCGTTGCCGTGTGATCGGTTGTGCGAACTTGTAGTCGACAAAGTTGCAATACAGAAAGGTATTGTTTCGGTGAATTACGAAGGCGTTATGAATCTCGGGTTTGAAGCCGGAGCAAAGCCAACCATCAAATTTAACGGTGAAGGGTATACATGTGTAAATTTTTCACTGTTTCATCCTGCACAACATACGATTGAGAATGTACAAGCTGAAGCAGAACTCGTAGGATATTTTACAAATCCGAAAGGATATACTGTGGCGATCAGTGTACCAGTTCGCCCTGCTGCAGGAGATACCCCATCAACGTCGTTTTTTAACAAGTTTGTACCATATGTTGTACCCGACGAATTCATAACAACTTCTTTGGGTGATTCGTGGGAGTTTAATGACGTGTTGCCACAAAATCCAGCATACTTTGTATACGAAGGAACAAAATTGACTCCGAATTGTGACCCAGATGTCACTTGGGTTGTGTTTGCGAATTCGGTAACTATTGATCCATCTGATTTTGCAAAACTGTCGTCTAACACGCCCGCCGGAAGTAGACCACTTCAACAGGTTGGAGACAGAGAAGTCTTCTATAACGATGGCGAGACAATAGAAGGTCCTGCAGCCAAGAAGGATGGAAAGGTTTATATGCGTTGCAGACGTATTCCAAGAGAAGGCGAGATATCATCAAGCGATGCAAAAGCTGCAATCAGACAGGGTCAGCTCGTTCAGAAGGCACAAGAGCTCACAGATAAAAACAGAACCCAGGCTATTTCGAACATGGAGACAAAAATGCGAGACGCATATGCAAGTTTAGGTGGTATTTGGGGTATTTTGTCTGTTTTAACGTTTGCAGGCATTGCGTTTTATCTTTTTAGCAGTTCTGGGGAGTCTGTGTCCCGTTCTTTATTTAGCGTTCTAATGATGGTACCTGCGTTTGTAAACAAGTACACGTTTGCATTGCTCTGGGGTTAGTAATCGTAATCCTCGTCCAACCCCTCGTCGGCGTAGCGACGCGACTTGGTACTCCGGTCAACCGTCTGCCACTCTGCATCGACATTGCGCGCCTGCGGAATCGGTGCATTGTACTCACCGTCCTCCTCATCATCGTAATCATCCTCATACCGATACAGGCGAGAGCTGGTCACGGTGACATGGGTGGAGCTCGGTGCGAACCGCCGAATACCCGTCAGGCGCTTGTACTCCTGTGCCTCCCGCTCAGCCTCCTGGCGTTCATACTCGATACGCTCCTGCTCTGCATCATCTGCATCCTTCCAGCTAGAAGCGAGGGTTGCGAACAGCTTTCCACCACCGCCGGCGCCGGGAAGAGCAGGTGGCTTGCTGTCCGCCGCAGCCCATGTAGAGTCGTTCTTTCCAAGGCTAGGAAAGTTCATCTCGCTGTTGATGTCGATCTTCTTCTCGACAGGCACCTCCTTCTTCGGAGGAAGTGCACGGTATGGCGGCGGAGCACCACCGCGTCCTCCGCGCCCCCGCTGTCCGCCGAATGCAGCGGGGAACTGGCGCGTGTTGGTCATCGTCTTGGTCGTGTTGTTGGTCATCATCTTGGTCGTTGTGTGTCGTTTGTAGCTATCCACCACTATAATCCATTTTTAGACTACTCACGAATCCGTTTTGCACACATTTTAAGAGTGCAGACCAACAACAGCAATGACGCGCACTGTCTGGAAAAGTGCAGGACGGACGCTCGAACCCATATTCGTTCAGAGGCTAGCAACATATTCAGAGGCGGTATTCCCTAGCTTTAAAGACTGTGTATTCCCTTCTGGTATTCAGTTTGAACAGACTCGTATTGTTACACTCGACTGGGATAGCAATACTTTCAAGCATAATATCAACAGAAAAACGTTCCCTTACGTAGAGAAGATCGAAGTTGTCGGGAGCACACAATTTATAAACAGATACTCTGAACACGATATTAGCATAGTTAGACACGACGGTAAAACAGTATATGAGAAGAATGGTCAGATTCGATGGATGTATAATGAATGGGTCAACAAGGAATGGCTCCTATCGCAGTTCAATGAACTCTTTGCAAAGTTTCAGGAAATGCAACAAAATGAATTACGCAAAGCTCTGAAGTAGAAAGATACTAAAGATGGTGTTTGCTACGAATATTCAAACGAACGGAAGTTTGCACGAACTGAACGTCCCTGCAAAGACGGCAGACGTTCTAGAATGGGTTCGTACAAAGCTCAAGCAGACGGGTCTTCAGTATCAAGGAAAGATCAAAGATAAGGACAACAGTTGGGTTGCAGTCTTTGCTGAAAGCGGCTCAGACTCCGATGACAACATCAACCAGCACATTATGGGTGGGAATTTTCAGGAGGAGATCTTCATCGGAAACATTGTTGTGATGCTGACCAAGTCTTCGAATGAAGATAATTATGATAAACCAGCAAGCGCCTATTCGAATCTAAAGCCAACTGATTACGAGGCTATGTATTCAAATTGGACGTTCGATGGCGAAGATGACGATGACGACGATGATGATAATGATATTGTAGAGAATGAGGATGACGAAAACGACCCAGGAGATGATGAGGACGACGAACCAGAAGATGATATTGCCGACGAAGAGGAAGAGGAGGAGCCAGCAGAGGAGCAAGTAGTAGTAAAAAAGACTCGTGTAAAGGCGCCGGTAATCATTCAAGATATCAATACTGATACTCCGCTGCGTCAGCTTGTACGTCAGCGATTCAGTGAAATTGGAATTCCTGGCGATGAGCTTGAGAATGCAATTCTTCAGCGTACTATTCGAGAGTGCTCAGATATGGGTGTAGATGTATCTTGGAATAACCTAGTATTCTGCAATCACTATCGTGGACGATCAATTCATATTTATGAGAATTTGATTGGCGATCAAAGTTATGTCAAGAATCCTACACATTGGAAGAATAAGCTTCTCGCTGGCGATGTAACTGCAAATCAGATTGCAGAAATGTCTCCTATGGATTTGCATATCGGTCGTTGGAAGGCTCAGGTGGAAGCGCAGATTGAAAAGGATAAGCACATGTACTCAAACAAGGGTGGTGCATCGATCTATCTATACTGTTCTGTCTGTAAGAAGAAGTCGAAGTGCGACTACTACCAGATGCAGACGCGCTCGGCGGACGAGCCTATGACAACGTTTGTAACTTGTCTGGAATGTGATAAGCGTTGGAAATTCTAAACCATACATAATGGCATGGGATTACGAAGAGGTTAAAGATCGACCTCCAACAACACAGATTGCTAATATTGCAAAAATTCGGCTTGGAAAGGATGCTGGTGATGCAGTCAATGCAATGATGGATGCATATCGCGTACTTTCTACAAAGGTATTCAAAAATGCTGATGAGCTGCGTGATTATTTTTGCGATAACGGCAAACAAATTTTGACACCCGAACAGGCTGAGAGTATATTCGAGAAGACGCAGAAAGGTATGAAAGGTGGAGCAACAGAGTCTGTTGTGAACGATGCACTGACGAGTGTATTGAATATCATATCTGGGAAGACATCTCCCGGACCCCCAAGTCCGGCGATAAAGGCTGCAATAGCCTCTATTCAACAGGCAATTCGGATAGTTCTTCCGTTTGTCTTTATTTTGAACACACTCGAACAGTCCCCGTTATTCGGGGAACTGCTGGGTGCTGCGTTAGATATTACTGTTTCAGTGCTCCCGGTGACTGCATCTACTGTTCAGTCTGGAACACCAGCGCTTGTTGGTCTTATACCTTTACCGTTTGCAGGTCCAGTCGGTATAGCGCTAGGATGGCTGTTTTCGTTCTTCTTTTTATGGTTAGCGATGGTGATAAGTGTGTCTCGTCAAGATTTTGCCACTGCTTTGGAGGCAACTGCTGGAATGATACCTATTTTTGGCGGGACGGCTATGAAATCGGTAGCAACGTTTGACCGAGTAACAACAAAACTTGCAAATCGCGCAGAGAGAATTCAACAGTCGATCGAACAGGTGTATGGAAGTTTGAAGGGTGCAGTCGAGCAGATTACGAGCAAACCTGGATTCCAAAATGCAGTTTCAGTAATAAACAATGCGCCGATAGCCAAGATAGCTAAGAATACGGATGTGTACAAAAACGTTATGAGTTCACCTACTGTTCAGACAGCAAAGCTTATAGCGAATACTCCTGGCATGAGAGCTGCGAAAAGTATAGCAACATCTCCCGCAACACAAGGTTTACTGAGCGTCGGCTCAAACATTGCTTCCTCACCCTCTTATCAGCGCTTTCGTCGCGCAACAGGCGGAAAAAGACTTACTCGCCGTAAGAAGTATAAAAATAAATGGAGGAGAACACGGTGCCGGTCGCGGAAGCACTAAAAACGTGGATCTCTATTGACGATGAGATTCGCTCTCTTCAAGAACGTATTAAGAGCCTTCGTGAAGAGAAGCAAAAGTTTGGCAATGTCGTTCTCGGATACATGAAGGAGAATGAGGTTGACGATTTCAAGATCGAGGGTATGTCTGGGGGTAATATTTGCCGGTCTGTGCGTACGTACAAACCAGGTATCAAGCGGAATACTATTCGTACTCAGCTCCTGATTCACTTTGGCGATCAACCGCACAAGGTATCGGAGGCTCTCCGTGCGATCGAGGGTATCCCCGAGGGAGAGGATGCAGCAAGCGTCGGTATTCAAAAGGAACTGCTCACACGTAGTCTACCACGTAAGCCTCGCAATCAGTCATCAATTCAACTTGGTTCGTCATAAACACTTACATAGAGTTACCGCAAAGTTAACAAATGTCCGAGAACGGCGACGGAGACAATTGTCCGGTGTGTCTTGCCGGAATGGAAGTACCACTGTATGTTGAGCGCCGAGAAGATGACACAGCTCCGATTGTTCTGAATGGTTGTACGCGTTTAGCATGCGGACATGCACTTCATACTGAGTGTCTTGTAGAGTCACTAATTTCCACGCAAGGAAAGTGTGTCTGCTGCAATATGCGTGTCGGTCTTGAAGCTCAACATAACACAGACATGCCGTGGGAGCAAAGGCTCAAATTTCAACAGCTCTGTCTAAAAAAGCTCAGAACTGTAAAGAATACATTACTGGTAAAGGAAGGTCTTCGTGATTATGAGGCATTCAAAAAGGAGGTTCGCGAGAAGCATAAAGAGTTCAAAAAGAGGCTCAACGATCATAAAGAGGTGCTTCGCAAAGAGATGAAGATAGAAGAGCTTATCATGACAGCATCGAAACTCAGGAGAGATACTAAACGCAATTTTATGCAAGAAATGCGAAAGTCTACGGGGATAGAAGCAGCAGCATTCTCAAATCTGTCGGACTATGCATTCGATCGCTGGCTATTCAGTGAGCGAGGATGGTGGATCCGTGCAGTTATGACGCGTGGAAGTCGTATGGGTTTTTATTGAAAGATGTAACAATGCATTGGTACGTATACTCTGCTATCATAGGTACAGTGATGTTTGCATATGTCAAACTGTTTGTTCGAAACATGAAAATATATAAGGATTCAGACTATACTATGAGTTGGGGTGAATTCGTGGATGATACCCTGCAAAACGGGTTGAAAGATTCGGTATAATAATATATAGCACCAAATATGCAGCAGCCAATCATCATTTCTCTCGACGGTAACATTGGTGCGGGAAAGTCCACGCTACTCGATGCAATTTCTAAAAAGGTTTCATTTATTAGTGTAGTTCCTGAACCAGTTAGCGATTGGCTAAATATGAAGAATGAGAAGGGCGAGTCACTGTTGTCTCTCTTCTATAACGATCAGTCTCGTTGGTGTTATACATTTCAGAATTGTGCTCTACTGACTCGACTTCTAGAGACCCAGCGTATTCTCAATCAATGGGATGGAAAGTGTCCAGTTATTCTGACAGAGCGGTCAATCATGACGGATCGCTACGTGTTTGCAGATATGCTGCATCGTCAGGGTAAGATGGATGATCTAGAATGGAATCTCTATCTGAAATGGTTCAATCATTTTGCGAAGGACGTACCTGTAAAGGGAGTTATTCATCTGACGACGAGTGCTGGGACATCAAAGAAGCGTATTGGTGTGCGAGCGCGTCCAGGAGAGGAGAGTATTCCGATTGAGTATTTGAACTCGCTGGACGAGCAGCATGATAAGTGGATTCGTGAGTCTCATCTACCGACGTTAGAGGTGTCGACAGATGAGGGTCACAGTATCGATGAGGCTGTAGAAAAGATTGACAAGTGGATTGCAGACACGTTTCTGCGTAGCTGGGCTATGTAATCAAAGCTTGAATCTACGCTTATAATCGCGCAATGAAGCTTTAAAACTCGGCTTGTTCCACAAAATCCAACGAGAAAGAGCACCAGGTGTTGTTGGCTGATTCCAATGTTCGCCCATTCCTGAATGACGGTTCAAGTATCTCTGTTTGCGTGTAGGATTTTTGTGTTTGGTGTAATCGGAATACCCTTTCTGACCAAAGTGAGTAACTTTCTCGGTACCATCTGGTTTAACAAACACAGCGTCCCATTTTTTTGCGGGATCTGATGAACGACGTATAGTTTTTAAACGAAGCTTACGAGTCTTCATTATTTTATTAGATTTGTAAAAAATACAGTATTCATGTCTTTGTGTACTTTTAGATAATTTGCAAAAATAATGTTTTCTGCATTTATTTCGAATGTTTCGTTATGTTTTTCCATTAAAGCGTCGATTGATTTATCGTTAAACACATCAAACATATTTGAAAATACTAGTTTATATGTTTCGACTGGGAACAGCATACATATATCTGGTAAAATGCACCTTGGAACGAGAACATCAGGGACGTATACTTTAGTAGTATCCAGTTTACTCAAATCAAAATCTACTAGACCTCTGTCAAACCGAGTAGTGATAACATAGTCGTATGTTTTGTTTTCGTCTGTGAACAGTTTACATACCTGCATACGCGAATGCATTTGTGATAGTACATTGTGCATATTGTTGCGTTTTACTGGATTGCTTGTATTTCTGTATGCAATCGTATCTTCAAACTTGTATGCGTCAAAAACGATTTTATCTTCGATGGTATATTTTACTGGGCAATATAAATCTACTAATATTTGTTCGATATTTACATCTTGTTTTAGTCGTTTGTTTGCGTCGGCGGACCACGGAGAAGTTTCATATATTTCGTCTGAAGGTATTCTCCATGTATGAAAATATACATCAAACGTTACCGACGGATTTGCATCAACACATGTTTTCAGATTTCGAAATCCGACATTGTAATCTCTTGGTTGCCCATATAGGCAATATGCAATGCGCATTATATGAGATTTTGAATCTCTTTGTTACCAGGTAACGCAACGAACGCATTCTGATAAAACACAACAACTGTATTTTTACAGTTCTTGTGCTCCATCCCAGAATCGAACTAGGGACTTTTAGTTTACAAAACTAACGCTCTAACCAACTGAGCTAATGGAGCTCGGTGCACCAGACAAGAGTCGAACTTGTGACTTTACGCTTACTAAGCGTACGCTCTAACCAACTGAGCTACAAGTGCAAAAAAAAGAAAAGTGCTCTGGGTGGGTGTCGATCCCACGACCTCGACGTCACAAGTATACATCAGTAGTGTATAAGCATCGCGCTCTAACCAACTGAGCTACCAGAGCTAGGAAGTACCCACGGTGGGGATCGAACCCACGACATTCTGCTTAGAAGGCAGACACTCTTCCGCTGAGTTACGTAGGCAAATTTGGTCCCACCAGGAATCGAACCTGGGTTACAAGAGTCAGAATCTTGTGTCCTAACCGCTAGACTATGGAACCACACGTGTGTGAGGCAGGGATCGAACCTGCGCGGTATAAACCACGAGAACTTAAGTCTCGCTCCTTAACCACTCGGACACTCACACTCGTTATATATTATGTCCAAGGTTACTGTAAATCCGTTTTTTAGTAATGAAGTTGGATGCGTGAGACAGGGATCGAACCTGTGCGACTTTCATCACGAGAACTTGAGTCTCGCTCCTTAACCACTCGGACACTCACGCTTAGCGTCTCCGAGTATGTCTACCACGGCGACGATGAGATTGTTTTTTAGATTTTATGTATCTTCTGCCCATACCGTCAAAGTCTAGGCGTCTTGCGGTGCCATCTCCATCAGCACGTGTGCGTGTGAGCACGGGAGATCTTGAAGGTAGTGATGCAGCCTCTTCGGGTGTCATAGCAGCACTAAAGACGTTGCTAGAGCGAGCCAATCTATCCTGCATTTCTCTGAGGTTCTGTCTGTTATTTGGGTCCATTCTCTGTCTTGCCATAACGATCTGGTCAGGTCTTGGGACGGCAGATGCAGGCTCGGGCTCATCTCCGCGATCATTCAGCGCCCCTGCGCGTTTTACTCTACGGGTATGTCTTCTGGGCATTTGTTATTTATTTCTATTTTTAAAAGCGGTCCCGATTGGATTCGAACCAATGACCTTCCGGTTAACAGCCAGACGCTCTAACCAACTGAGCTACGGGACCAAAGTGCGTCCTTCGGGAATCGAACCCGAGACAAGACCTTGGAAGGGTCCCATTTTACCACTAAACTAAGGACGCTAAAAAAAGGCTTCTGCCTCGACGTGACGTCGCCACCCTATTTTGAGGCAAAACAGGGAAACCGTTTCTCGCGACCCGGATTTGAACCAGGGACCTACGGAACACAATTTAGTTCTTGAGCAAACTACAGTCCGCCGCTCTACCACTGAGCTATCACGAGTTATCTTTTTCAGATCTAATCTTTTTTGATTTTTTACGAGGGCTTTCGCCCTACATACTATTACCGAGGCGCGTCTAAATACTTTCTGAAAGGAGAACAAATGTCTACGAAGCCGCCGGTATACGATTTACCTGTGTACGAGGCGAAAGTCATGAAGCCAATTGTCGATGCAAAATTAGCAGATCTGGCAAAGAGAAGAACAGAAGCGGAAAAGGCAAGTAATGCGAATACACCAAGCGGAAGAGGCAGACGCACACGTCGCAATCGCCGCCGTGGTGGAAAGAAGTCTAAATACACTCGCCGTAGATAAATATAATGCAAACACCATCAGCGTTTGAAGAAATGGCTAGTTATTTGAGAAACATACGTCCCCCAAATGACTACGTTACGTTCGACAGGATTGTTCGTCTTGTCTTATTTTGGTTCGATACCCACAGAATCAAAGAACCTCAAGTGTTTTTAGAATTTGAGGGCAAAGAGTATCAAGCATTCATCAGTTTTATGACTGTTCAACTTGGCGAAGCGCCTCCGTCCAATATCTGGACCAAAGACTTTGTCAAGTCTATGCTTGGGTTCTCGCGCTCTACACGCTGACCTCCTGCATGAACGAGTAATCCTGGTGCTGCAAACGTTCCTGTAGAAGGTTTCACTGGAGCCACTGGAGCCGGACCAGGTTCGTCTCCAGGTGCGCCCATTGTCACCGCAGACTCTGCTTCCATATCTGAGGTTTCAATTTCATCTACAGGCGTATCTACGTATCCAATCATTGGGGTAGGAATATTCTCACCATACAGACTTCTCAACTGTTCTGCAGAATATATTAAAAAGTTGCTCAATTCGTTATCTTCTGGCGTATCATATTCGTCTCTGCTACGAGCAATATGCGCATTGTAATAGCAAGACCACACATTGAACTTCAACGAATCGATTGAACTTATAGCATCACTGTAGTCCGCCTTCTTTTCAAACAGATAGTTCAAATCAGTTTCTCCGTCTGCACCAACTGCGTTATAATATGCTATCAAAACCTGCTGTAAAAGTTGAGGATCGATAATACTCGGAGGGTACTCTTTGTACGTGTTATATGCGTTGAACGCAACGGAAGCTGTTAACCCGCTTGCCCGATAATCGTTCAGAATGTCGATGTCAACCTCGTTGGGTATTGCCGGTTCAAGAACTGCTGGAAGTTCTTTTGTAGGAGGAACAAACACTTGTGCAAACAGTTCGATAGATATTTGACCACCTACGGCACCTCCTGAAATAATATCGGGGAGTGCAGATCCTCCAAATGTAAATGTATTAAATATATTCGAATAAGGTTCTCCTATTCTCGACCCTTTACCAATCAATTGGTATATGTTCGTGATATAAAACGTTTGCGAACCTTTCATCTCCCCAGCCGGTCTCACAGGAAATGCCGGAATATCATTTGGTATTCTATCTCCTCGTATTCTGGTCATATACGCATCCAATAGCGGTTTTGAAATACTACCATCTTGAACTCCAGCTGCATTCGATATCTCGAATTCAAAAATATCGAGTTTTGTAGTTTTTGTTATCGGAATAATGTTGAGAACATCGCGACCAGATGTATTTTTCGTAGATACTGCGGTTGGTCGTACAGTGTCTACTATTTTTAGTAGTCCCTCATAATCGTTTTTTATGTTTTCGACATCAGTGTTTGTTAAAGGTTCCGTAGCTGAATGGCTCACTTTCACTTCATACGGATTATACTTGCTAATAAAATGGTATAGTATATATGTTCTAAACGTCTCAAGAATAACAATAATATTGTTTAACATCCGGAATCCTCTATCAAACTTAGAAGCGTCTGAAATCAACGGCAAACCGCTCTTCAAACTGTGAGCAGACAGATTACCACTTGCTATAATGCTTTTTATGTGTTCGATTAGACCCTCATACGTTCTATCAATCGTGTCGATAAGTAACTTCATTCGCGTTTGATAAAGGGTGACCTGTTCCAAAGGAGACTCGCCGGTTACAACACCTGGGATATATTCGAACGTTCTAAATCCGCCTGCACTGCTTGAATATACTGAACCTACACCAAATGCATATGCTCGTATATGGTTTAGTCTGTCCCCAGTGTTCAAAATCAACTTTGTAACTACGGGTTTCGGAGTTCTGGCTGGTTCCTTAATGTATGTTAACTCCATTCCTGCAGGATAGTACGGATTTGCCGTGGCTCCAATATTTTGCTGCAAAGAAGCGACTAACGATATATCGCCCAACGCCTTACCAATGTATCCAGAAAACTTGTCCTTTTCTGGTCCGGCAGCGGCTATCTCAGCAATACTTTTGAAGTCACCACCAAGTTTGTTTATTTGGAGCCCTTCATCCGGAGTGCCTCCAATGTATGGTGTCGCTTTATATCTGTAATTAAACTTGCAAGTTGCAGACATTCCTCCAATAAATCGACCGATTCGAATATTTTGTACTGCAGCCTCATTAAACCCGTATGTACAGGGTCTAATATCCAAAGCTATATTTGCTTCAGGTATATACGCAAGCGGATTATCATTTTTATTAGAAGGTTTTCCTGCCTGATCAAGAACACTTCCGAACGTAATTATGTTTTGTGCACCCATCGCCCTAAATAGAAGAAATCCTGCATCTTGTAGAACTCCGATATTGCTATTTAGCGTATCAACAAATGGTACGAATGCTGCCGGTCCTTGGCTTGGAAATAACTCTGTTTTATTTTCAACCGAGAACCGAAGTGTATTTTTGATACGAACATTGTTTTGCAAAGCAGGAAAACTGCTTTTGAACATACTAACCACTTCATCTTCATTCGATTTCAGTCCAGGACTTCTTGGACCGAAAAGTGGGTTTGCTATGTCCAACAGACTGTTTCCATGATCATGAATCATATCTGCCCATAAATGATAATTCATTAACATGCTCTGAGTCGGGTCTCCGCAAGTGTCTATTACATCTGCAGGAGCGACAGTAACAGTGTCATTGCTTCGTTGTTTAGACTGTCTCGTTGCTTCTTTCTTTGCAGTCTTCAATTTGTCTGCTCGTTTAGCCAGTTTATCACTGGTCGAAGAGGGTTTAGCTGCCTTTAGTCCTTGTTTGTTTTTAAAGTTTCCACCTTTCCTAATCTTACGAGTCCGACCCATTGTGTTTTATCTCAGAAATAATCGAGCATAACGGATCGCCGATAAACTTACGTATAACACATCTTATAATAAGAACAATGTCCGACATTATCACGGGTGTTCAGTTTGGCATCACCAGCCCCGACGAGATTCTCCGTCGGAGCGTTGTTGAGGTCACGACCGATAAGACTTACCAGGGAAATAATCCTGTACCAGGCGGTGTATTTGATGCCCGTCTAGGTGTTATTGATTCCGGTAAGATCTGCCCGACATGCAAGCACACGAACATGCAATGCCAAGGTCACTTTGGTCACATTACGCTTGCACGTCCCGTGTATCTATACCAATTTCTGGAATATGTTGAGAAGATCCTATACTGCGTATGTCTGAACTGCTCGAATCTCTACATGCCTCTGACCGATGATGAGAAGGCTTCACTCGCCCAGAGTCCTCTCGCCGGTGTTGCTCGTCTAAGCAACATTCGTGCACAGACGGTCGAGTTCAAGAACAAGGCTGCAAAGAGTGCAAAGGGCGGAAAGGTTGGGTGCTCTGTTTGTGCAACGCCCATTCTAAAGAAGGTCGACAAGGTTGAGGGCACTGTTTGTACACTACAAGGCGCTATGATCGGTGCTGATGCACCTCCATTTCCTATTCAGACCGAAATGGTGGTTCGGTGCTTCCAGCGTATGACGGATGAGACTATTCGTATTCTGGGATTCAACCCGAAGTTCTCCCATCCTGCCTGGATGATCTGCACTGTGCTTGCAGTTCCACCGCTGACTGTTCGCCCTCCAGTTGTGATGGATGACAACCAGCGCATGGACGATGATCTCTCTCACAAGCTCATCGATATCGTTCGCGCGAATCAAAAGCTACGTGATATGATCGACAAGGGTCAGCCTCGTGATTACATTGAGCAGCACACGAACCATCTTGAGTTCCATGTTGCAACGTACATTGATAATGACATCAAGGGCATCTCCCCTGCTGCACAGCGCTCTGGTCGTCCCCTAAAGACTCTCAAGTCTCGTATGGGTGCAAAGACTGGTCGTGTCCGCGGAAATCTTATGGGCAAGCGTGTGGACTTTAGTGCCCGTTCTGTCATTACTCCAGACGCAAACATTGACGTTGATGAACTCGGTGTTCCGATCGAGATTGCTTCCAATCTTACCAAGCCAGAGATTGTAACGCCGTACAATCGTGACCGCCTGTACATGTATGTACGCAATGGTCCTGCAAAGCATCCAGGAGCCAAGTCAGTGTACCTAAAGAATGATAAGCGTACCATCTCGCTAAAGTACATCAATGCTGATATGATCGAACTGAATGATGGCGACATTGTTCATCGTCACCTCATTGACGGTGATCATGTTCTGTTTAACCGCCAGCCGTCTCTCCACAAGGGCTCTATGGAGTGCCATCGAGTGAAGGTTCTACCGTATTCTACGTTTCGACTGAACGTTTCGGCGACCAAACCCTACAACGCTGATTTCGATGGCGACGAGATGAACATGCACGTGCCGCAGTCTATTGCCGCCGAGACGGAGCTTGCAAAACTTGCCAGTGTTAATCGTCTCATTGTATCGCCTCGTCTGAATGCGCCTATCATTCAGATGGTTCAGGATACGCTAACGGGTGCATATCGTATTTCCAATCCTGGCGTCAAGGTTCACGAGCAGGCGATGATGAACATGTTGAGTCGCCTACGCCGCCCACTGTCTGCATTCAAGATGAATGGTTCCCCACAACTCGGAACGGACATCATCTCGCATGTGTTCCCGCTCATGAACTTCAACGAGAAGATCAAGCTTGAGAATGGTAAGCTCGTGTCTGGACTCCTCAACAAGGGTGCATTCAATACGCCTTCTGAGGGAATTCTTCACGTGATCTTTAATGACTTCGGTCCCGATCGTTGCGCGCAGTTCATTAATGAAGTACAATCGATCGTAACCAAGTTCAATCTTCACACTGGCTTCTCTACGGGTGCATCAGATCTAATCTCAAATCGCGAAACTCTAGAGTATGTAGAGAATTCACTCGCAGAGGGTCGTCGCCGTGTCCAGGAAATCATTACGGATGTTCATGCTGGGCGGTTTGTAAACATTTCTGGTCGTACTGACGGTGCTGAACTGGAGAACCAGATCATGAATACTCTAAAGGAGATTAGCGCAAAGATCACGTCAAAGGTGTCTGACTCTCTGCCAAAGTCCAATCGTCTACTTCAGATGGTAAAGGCGGGCGCAAAGGGCGATAACCTGAATATTACTCAGATGGTAGCACTACTTGGACAGCAGATTGTAGATGGTAAGCGCATTCAGTTTACTCTGCCCGATCGTACTCTTCCACACTTCAGCAAGTTTGATGACTCTGCTGAGGCTCGTGGATTTGTAGAGTCTTCGTTCGTGAAGGGTCTCCGTCCTGCGGAGTACTTCTTCCACGCAATGGGCGGACGCGAGGGTCTAATTGATACTGCTGTAAAGACTTCTGATACCGGTTACATTCAGCGCCGTATGATGAAGACGATGGAGGATATTCATGTGACCTACGACGGTACTGTACGCAATAATGCAGGTGTAGTAATTCAGTATCAGTATGGTGAGGACGGTATTGACTCTACTGCAGTTGAGTCGCAGAACATTGCACTACCGACTATGGCGCTCGAGGATATCTATCGTACGTTTGCACTCTCTGTAGACGAAGTAGCTCCTCTCTTGACGGAGGCGATTACAGAGGCACCTGATATGGTTGATCAGATTATTGCAGATCGCGATATGCTAGTCAATGATGTATTCCGGTTCTCTCGCAAAGAGAGTGTTCTGGCTCCAGTGCATCTAAAGCGTCTAATTGACCGTTTTATGAACCCGTATTCTACAAAGACAGATCTTCTACCTGCATATGTTGTCGAGCAACTCGATGGACTAGTCCGTGAACCTCGCATTGCTTCAAATCGTCTGTTTGCATCGCTAGTACGTTTCTATCTTGCTCCTCGTCGTTCTATTATCGAGTATCGCTTTACGAAGGATATCTTCGATGAGGTTGTGCGTGAGATTCGTTATCGCTATCTGAAGAGCTGCGTACATGCTGGAGAGATGGTGGGTGCTCTTGCTGCACAGTCTATCGGTGAGCCTACTACACAGCTTACGCTGAATACATTCCACTCTGCTGGTACGGTAAAGGCTGGCGCTACTCAAGGTGTTCCTCGTATTAAGGAGCTACTCGACGTTGCTCCTACACTGAAGAACCCTCTCAACTTTGTATACCTAGAGCCGTCTGTCTCTGGAAGTCTAGATCAGGCGATCATGGTACAGCGTGAGATTCAAAAGACTACGCTGCGCGACATTACAAAGCATGTGCGCATGTACTATGATCCATATCCTCTAGAGACAAAGTCTGCAGTCGCAGAGGATCACGATATCCTTCGTAGTTTCCAGGCTTTCTCTATCGGAAAGCCAGAGTGTACGTCACCATGGATTCTACGCCTAGAGTTTGATGATACGGAGATGGCTGCTCGTAGTACTCAGGATATGGTCGCAATTGAGACTGCGATCATGAACTCTGGACTACGTATCCTGCAGTGTGTACATTCTGATTCGAACGCTTCAAAAATGATTATGCGCATCGTATTCGAGGCAGGTGCGGTTACGAATATGCTAAGTCTTCGGTTTATGGAGGATAAGGTACTGGACGTGGTTATTGCAGGTGCATCTGGAGTTGGTCGTGTATATCCTCGCAAGGTCGAGAAGGAGCTCCTATGGGATGATTCTGTGTCTGGATTTGCTTGCAAGACTCAGTACGTACTAGATGTTGAGGGATCGAATATGTTTGAGCTCATGGGATTCCGAAATGTCGACAAGACTCGTATCTTCTCGAATGATATCCATGAGGTACTTGAGGTGTTTGGCATTGAGGCTGCCCGTCAGGCAATGCTAGATGAGTTCAATGAGGCATTCTCGGATGCATACGTGAACTATCATCACATGTCTGTACTTCTTGATTCGATCACGTATCAAGGTCGTCTGCTATCTGCGAATCGTTTCGGAATGAAGAAGCAGGATAATGGTGTACTTGCCAAGTCTTCGTTTGAGGAGACATCAAAGACGCTGTTTAATGCTGCAGTGTCTGCAGAGTATGATGATATGAGCGGTGTATCTGCAAATATTATCTTTGGTCAGAAGCCTCCTGCTGGCACAGGATTTGTACAGCTTCTGCTTGATGAGACGCGTCTACCGGAGGGCGGAGCTGAAGAGGAGCATATCGATATTCTAGAACGTGCGAATCAGGTAGTTGAGAAGGCTACTCCTCAGGAAGAGGGCGGAGAGTGCAAGGTAGAAGACATTTTGATGGATTGGTAGTTGTATAGCTAATGGAGAAACCACAGTATGGACATCAAGTTATTTTTGACGAGGTTGTAGTTCTAGATCAACGTAAGACTGACAAGAGTGATATCAGATTTGTAAAGACACGTAGCTTTGGCAATATTCTTTTTATGGACGGAGAGGTTCAGCTTTCAACAATGGATGAGCATCGGTATCATGAACAGCTTGTTCATCCAATGATCAGTCGAACCGGTAGAAATCGCAATTTAAACGTCCTGGTTATTGGCGGTGGAGATGGATGTGCTGTCCGCGAGATTCTCAAATGGAAAGAAGCAATTGCTTCAGTTACAGTCGTCGATTATGACAATGAATTTGTTATCGAATATGGCACCTGTCGTCTTTCGGGAGTAAACGGAGATGCTTTTAAACATCCTGCAGTATCATATGTCTGTCAAGATGCAGTTAGCTATCTTCAACGCGAGAAGTTCAAGTTTGATGTCATCTTTATTGATCTTCCAGATCCTGATGGTCCTGAGATGGTTGCACTGTATACAGATGTTATCAAACTTGCAAAGACACGTTTTTCACATGGCATTGCAATGCATGTAGGTCCTGCGGTCATTAATCCTGAGAGTCCTCAGAGACAAATCATCGCACAATTTAAAACACTATTAACAGAAAACGTAGGAGATAACCGTATTGAAATGGGAACATGTTATGTTCCTACGTTTAGTAATGACTGGGCGTTTTTGTACGTTCTTCCAACTATTACACTAGACCGTGATAGTTCGGAAAGCGTATCTAACAACTGCAAGTATTGGAATTACTATAAAGACAATGATTTTGTTGTACCTAAGGATTTAATGCTTGCGTGAGCGGTGACGACGACCAACCTTCTTGGTCGCCTTGCGGCTCTTACGACGGCGACCGCCTGACGCAGCAGCGGGGGAAGCACCCTCCCACTGTACAGCAGGGAGCGATGGGAACTTGGCAGCACCATCAGATAGCTCGGAACCCGTGTAAGGTCCACCCGCAAATGAATAGAGCTGTCCTCCCTTGTGCTTGCGCGTACGGTGTCTGCGACCACCCGCAACCGTACCCTTACCCATGAGCTGACCGCCCTTGAGTGGGGCAGGTACAGACTCAGTGGAGTCGCCAGCAGCCTCGACATCAGCGCCTCCCTTCCACGTCTTCTTTGCAGCCTTCATAGCATCGCCTAGAGACATACCAGCCTTCTTGTGCTTCATTACATGCTTAATCCATGCGGATCTCTTGCCACCGTCCATTTGTATTCTGAAAAAGATATTATACGCTACCCACCGTGAAGTCGAATAATGGCGACTGCATTCTCTTTGGCTGAAATGACACATTCGGATTTTGGGGAGGCGGCGTCTTGTATTTGACTGGCTTGTAACGCAGCTCCTCTGGCTTGAGAACAAACGAGTTCTCGCCAAATTTTCCGGTATATGTCTCCATACCGTTATCTATGCTTCCGTAATTCATGAGTACCCACTGACAGCCGTATGTGAAACAAATTTCTGGATTCTTGTTGTTGATTATGTTTGTATCGACTTCAGGGACAACTAGCGTTATGTTGCGCCTGTTGTAGTTGATCAACTCTTCGTAGTCATATGTTTGCGCAGCCTGTGTATATGTTAGACGTCTGCATACGCTTGATGACCATGAAATGTTTACAAGTTCATCCATACCATTCCCTTTATGTTTGTCACCACTGACAATAATCAAACGATTCAGAAGATTGCATGCAGGCTCCAGTGCTATATTTTTACGCTGATAGCTGTATGACGAATCCAACATAAACTTGCGAAGAGTATTCTTGAGAATGTCTGCGCATTTGTTGATTACAACTGTATCTTCTGTATTAAAGACCAAGCTGAGGATGAAAGGTGATGGCGTTTTGAACGCAGAGTTCCCAATTGCTATACAACAATCCTCGAACGGAACCGTATTGTACGTCAACATCTTCTTGGTTTTGGAATCTGCTATGCCGACAACTGGAGACTTGCTGACGTCGTATATTTGTAGTTCGACGATACGTGCACCAGCATCTATAACCTTTGAAATAGATGCTGCTGAAACATAGTCAAATACATTTTTGCCACCTAATACAGAATATGCAGATCCTGCAACAGTGTAATCTGTCATTAGATAGTCAGACGGGCATGTCAAAGGTGCAGGACTTACTACATCCGAGTATATTCCAAGATTCTTAGTAAGAACGTCATCGGGCGGAGCAGCTTGTCCAGTCATTTTCAAATAAAAGTATACTGTCAGCGATACTCCTAAAAAGAATATCGATGCCAGCATGAGATACAAGACAATTGTCTTCGTTTCCATTGTTTTATGCAACTTTGAAAAACATCGGACGCATCATCGCAACTACATCATCCGGAATCACTTTCTGCATAGGTATGTCAAAGAGTGAACAATGAATAAAGTATAAGCAATACATACCGCACTGAGCGTTCTTGTACTGATGGCGAATCTTGTTGTAACGCAATTTCATTCCAGGCATTTGTTCTGACCATCTACTCATTAACCGTTGTATCTCGGGCTCAGGCTTTTGTGCGTACGAGTCAAAATATGTCATCTGCGGATATTCGAGTTCGTCTCTAAAGTCACAGAACGCAGCTATCCAATGCTCCCCAGGTCCAGTTGAGACATCTGTATTAAAAATTATTCCAACACGACGATACCCTTTCTTTTTTAGATCACGCAGATCAATACTGCACAATGCAGATACCAGGCACTTTCCTGTCTCTGAATGTGTATCGAAATCGATAGGAACTGTGCCAACAAAATAGTAATCCGGAATGAGCTTCATGTATCCCTCTTGACATTGATCGATATCGTCTGAAGATAGCCATTCCTCTTGATTGAGTTTCCACGACATTGGTGCTGCAGGCTTTTCAATCAAATTTCGAACAATGCATTCAGGGGTTGAAGACTTGCATGCATCTTTCAGTCTGCGCGTCATTTCAGCCCATACATCTGCGCTCTTCGAGATAGGTTTTTCGTGAGGATGCTCTTTATTGTACGCAACCCGCAATGCTTCCAAGTCGCGCTTGTCCATATTGTTAAAAACGGATGTCTTTTTATAATACTGTATTTTAGCTTAAAATGTCATCAGCCAAGTCAGAACTCGTTGGTTGCGTTCGTCGGTATCGTGCTCTAGATGATCGTCTTAAGGATCTGAACAAAGAGGTGTATAAGCTACGCGAGGATCGCAAGATTATCGAACTTGAGATGTCAGATATTCTGAAGATCCCTCAGTTTGCGACCATCAATAAGCTCGAGATCAACGATGACAAGTCTGTTATCAAAATTCAGCGCCCAGATATGTGGTCAAAGCCTTGGTCTCTATCTGCAAAGGATCTCAAGTATCACCTCGAGGAGTATTTTAAGACCCCCGGACCACATTCTGCTGCATCTGCACACAAGTTTATTGTAGATAAGCGCAAAGGAGAACTGATTTCTACCGAGTTCTCATTTGCACGTGGTTCAATGAAGATTGACGAGGAAGAGGAGCAGTCTTAGAAACCAAAGTCGGTCGATGTTGTACGAGTCGCTTCATTACCTGCGGGTCGAAGACGCATTTGCGGCTTCGAAATAAAATCTCGAACACCCTTTCTCTCGACTTCGAGGGGATGAATCTTTACATCGGTATCTTTTTTTGCATATTCTTTTGATTTACTCTCGTTTGGTCGAGATACACATAATCCCATTTATCATAATAGTATATTTACAATGGGAGATGAGGACAAGAAAGTAGCAATCGTAACACCAAAAAAGAAGACGATCACGTTTACAGAACTCGATAGTTACATTCAAAACACATATAACCCTCCTGAACGAAATGACTCAACAATCTGTGATATTTTGGCGATGTATTTGATGGGTCAGAAGATCATATACACCGAATCAAAAACATATTGTGAACAACATTTGAACTATTTGATGCTTCCTGCGATATTTATAACTTCGCTGTGTACGATTTTAAGCCTGGTTCTGAAGGATTATGGGTTTGGATCCACAATTGTCAGTTCACTCAATGGCGGAAACGCCTTTTTATTGGCTCTTATAAGCTATTTGAAATTGGATGCGAAGGCAGAAGCACATAAGACTTCTGCGTATAAGCTTGATAAAATACACTCAGAAGTTGTTTTTCAATCTGGAAAAATCCTACTTACAAAAGGTGCAGAAAATGCATTGTACGATATGATTAACAAGGTTGAATCCCAAATAAATGAAATAAAAGAGACCAATCAATTTATTATCCCAGAGGCTATTCGTTATGATTTTCCAAAAACGTACAGTATCAACGTGTTCTCAGAAGTCAAATGTATTCAAAATAAAGAAATGCTGTGCATAAACGATCTTAGGGAAGTTATTGCCGCGATAAAGGAGATCGAAGCAAGCCCACCGGTGGATACTGAGCTAAAACAGCTATACGAGAAAAAAAGAAAACTGTTGACAGATCAGTTCATAAACATTCAAACAGAATACTTCAACATAGATAACGAGTTTGACAAAGAACTAGAGAAATACCGAAAGAATGTCAGGGGACGTATCCAACTTTGTGGGTGGCTGAAAACGTAAACATAACTAAAACCCAAAGTCTGTATCGTTATTTTTGTCTATTTTCTGTGTGAGCGTTCTCGGTGCCTCCGGTGGTGGAGCTTGATACGCACGAAGTGCATGCACGACAACAGGCTCATCATATTTTACCGGTTGTGCTGTTGGAACCGGAGGGGGCATTGTGACCACATTGCCAGCTCCTCCTCCGCCAGATTTCGATTCTTTCGTTGAGTGTTTATCTATAGATGCATGAAGGGTG
>JACCDP010473951.1_pt1 | contig 32763 bp, 57 predicted proteins | sample 7445841 | NCBI WGS metagenome assembly JACCDP01 (sample SAMN15323441, study PRJNA562643) | freshwater metagenome | isolation source: river surface water | place: USA:Blue River Watershed | collected 2017-08-17 | reverse complement strand
TTTGGTAGTATGCTTTTTTTTTGGAATTTAAGCAACGACTTATTGATGGCTACGATGGACTATTTAAAGGAGGAAGTAACGGAAATGACTACTCTGCAGAAGCACAATTTGGAGCAAAATGGGGATGGTATAATTCAATCTATACAATCGCTAAAGGAGACCTTACACGATTTGATGCAGTTACCGAGTTACCAGTTAGGCAATGCCTTACATACCTGATGTATGATAAAGAGAAGAACGATATTGAAATAGCACGATTAAAGAAATAGATGCAAGGTTTTTATAATATATTAGAAAGGATAAAATTACAATTAGAAGATGACCCTAACGTAAACACGGTTACTTATGGCGACATCTTTAAAATTGACCTAAATAAACAAACTATTTTTCCACTTTGCCACTTGATGGTAAATGAGGCAACGATGGAAAATAACATTTGGCGATTTAACGTGTCAGTTATCGCTATGGATATTCTCGATGAGAGCAAAGATAATATTACAGATTGGTTTGTTGGAAACACGAATGAACAAGATATCCTAAATACACAACTCGCAGTACTTAATAGATTATTTCAAGTATTAAAAACAGGAAGTCTAAGCAAAGACTTGTATCAATTAGATGGCAATCCAACTTGTGAAAACTTCACAGAACGATTTGAAAATAGTCTTGCAGGATGGACAGGTACATTCGATGTGCTTATTCCAAACACAATGACATCATGTGATGGATTAGTGCCTATTCCAAATGAATGTTTATCTGCACACTTCATTATCAAAAACACGGATAACACAATAATTGAACAAGGTTACATTGATAGTGGAGCAGAAGAGATAATCATACTACCTGATACAACATTTAACATATACGTTGATGAAGTACTACAAGAATCAATAGAAGTAGCAACTTTAAGCAACGAAACAATTAACATCGTATGGCAATAGATATTAACATAAATTCACAAATACTCACGTTTACCGATATTACTGAATTTCCTGCAACGGGTAGTGTAAAGACTATCTACATAGCAGAGGATTCTGATTTCAGTTATTATTGGGATGGTACAGAGTATGTACAACTATCGGGAGGTGGTGGTGGTGCAGTTGTTTGGGGAGATATTACAGGAACATTATCAGACCAAACAGACCTACAAACAGAGTTAGACAACATAAACACGGAGTTAGGCAATAAGCAAAACACAAGCGAGAAAGGTGTAGCGAATGGTTATGCTTCATTGGATTCGGGAGGTAAAATACCATCTGCACAGTTACCTAATTCAGTGATGGAGTTTAAAGGTGCTTGGGATGCTTCAACAAACACACCAACTTTAGCGAATGGAACAGGTAATGCAGGAGATGTGTATAGATGTTCAGTAGCTGGTAGTGTAGATTTTGGAGCAGGTGCAATAAGTTTCGGAGTGGGTGATTGGGTGATGTATAATGGTTCTATTTGGCAACATTCCCCTGCTACGGATGCAGTTACTTCCGTAAACACTAAAACGGGAGCAGTAGTCTTAAACTATGCTGATGTAGGAGCATTAGAGGACTTAAATGGAACTACTGCACAATACTACGATGGTACGGGAGCATTGCAGACCTTTCCTACTTTAATTAGTGCAGCAAAACACGAATTATTCCAATTCATAAACAAATCAGGAAGCACAATAACAAAAGGGACTATTGTCTATGTTAAAAGTAGTTCAGCGAGTGGAACTTATCCCGAAGTAGTAAAAGCAAATGCAAGTACAGAAGTATCGAGCAGTAAAACTATCGGTGCAGTTTATGAAGATGTGTTAAATGATGGAGTAGGCTATGTGGTTACAAGTGGTGAAGTTGACAATTTAGACACTTCAGCATATAGTGTAGGAGATAAGTTATGGCTATCCACTACGGATGGTCAAGTTACTATTACACCACCAGCTGAGCCTAATCACACAGTTTTCATTGGTCACGTTACAAGGAGTCAAAACACGAACGGAAGAATCTTATACGCTATTCAAAACGGATATGAGTTAGATGAACTTCACGGAGTATTGTGTCCTTCACCGAGTAATGAGGATGTATTGATGTATGAAAGTTCAAGTGGACTTTGGAAGAATAAAGTAGTATACAAGAATGTACTATCTGATACAAGCACAAGTGATATAATTTATATCGGTGTAGCACCTTATGGTACTGCTACAAGTGCAACAGGATGGTATATAAGTAAAATAGTTATCAGTAGTGATGGAACACAAACAACAACACACGCTACTGGCATTTGGGATAATAGAACAAGTTTAAGTTATAGTTAAGATATGGCAAGTTATTTATATTCAGGAACAACAGGAGGAAATTGGAGTACAGCAGCCAATTGGACTAATATGTCTACAAACACAACGGGTACAGTTCCAACATCAGCAGATGATGCTTATTTACATAATAAAACAGTTATAATAGATTCAGGAGTAACAGTAAACGTTAATAAAATAAGCAATAAAGCAACAACAGGTTTTACTGTCAATGCAAATGCAGGAGGTACAGCACAAATTACAATTACAAATACATACTCACCAACAGTAACAGTGGGTGCAGGTGGAATCGAATCAAGTCAGTTAACAACGGCAGGTAATACGATAACAATTTTAGGTTCACCAACATCACAGCCATCAGTAATGCAAATATTGTGCAGTGGGGATATTACAGGTGGCTTTTCATCTGCTGCAACATCTCACGGTATATACATAAACTGCACTAACTCAAAAATATATATAACTGCCGATGAAATTTTGAGTGGTATCACTGCAAATACTGCATACGCAATACATATTCCTTCAGCAGCAACAGGAAATACTATTTATGTAAATTGCACTAAAATTACAGGTGGTACTGCAGCAGCAATAAATAACAACACAACATCTGGAACAGTAATATATAAAGCAACAACAATTGAGGGGGGAAATAGTATTGCAGGTATTCAGCAACAAAATGAAAACAATGCATCAAGTCAGTATGTAGGTTATACATGGGATTTTGCCACAGCAACGCCAACAGCATCAGCAATAACGGATATTACTGCAAGTACTACATCTCCAGCAATTCAATCCTATACAGGTACAGCACCATATATAAACAAAACACAGTTTATCATTAATGCAACGAATATCAATGGTAACTCAAACGGAATGGATGCCTTAATGTTATTTAAAGCATTATTATCTGTAACTAATATTTATTATTACGATACACCTACTACTTTTAAGAATTATAGGGACCAAACACCATCGGCAACAACAGTAACCGAAGCAAGTATTTGGGCATATCTTACAAGTTCAGCAACAACAGCGGGAAGTTTAGGTAAATTAATTGTAGACAATCTAAACGCAACAGTTTCAAGCAGAGCAACACAAACAAGTGTAGACACTTTATCTGGTTATGTAGATACTGAAGTTGCAGCCATAAAAACTGCAACGGATAGAATCCCTACAAATCCATCAAGTAACGAAACAGTCACAGCAATAGTAACTTCAGCAGTAACAGCAATACCATAATGTTAGAGCATTTAAAAGACGAATTAAATACGTTTAGAAAGCGAGTTATACAACAAGCGAAGTCTAACCTTACCAAAACAGGAAAGAACGCATCAAAACGCTTGTATAATAGTTTAGATTCTGACTTAAAAGGTAGTCCTAATTCTTTTCAGTTAGATTTTACTATGGCTGACTATGGAGAGTTCGTTGATAAAGGAGTAAGTGGTGTAGAAAAGAAATACAATACGCCATATAAATATACTTCAAAGATGCCACCTGCAAGAAAGTTGGATAAATGGATAGTAAGACGAGGACTTGCACCACGAGATAAGAGTGGTAAATTAATGAGTAGAAAATCACTTCAATTTGCAATAGCAAAAAGTATCTATAAGAAAGGATTTAAACCAAGTCTATTCTTTACTAAACCATTCGAAAACGAGTATAAGAAACTATCAAATGAATTGATTGAAGCCTACGGATTAGATATGAGTGAATTTCTACAATACACACTAACAAATTATAAGAAATGAGTAAACCTATCATATTAGCAAGAAGTCCTTTTTTAGTAGAAGTTGATGAAGTATCATCTGATGGTAGCAAAATTGAGTTATTCATTTGGAATGGTAGTGGAAGTGCCCCTGTTTCTGCAAATTATGTATTAAGTAAGTTTGTCGCTTCACCTACTAACTTCTTAATGAGATACGATATAAGTAATTACATCCGTGAGTACATAAAGAATGAACATCCGTACACAGATGACACAGATTTCCATTGGTGCAATGTAAAGGTAAAACGTTACAATTTAGTTACAGGAACTTATACGCTATTAGATACTACTGAATACTTTGCAACGGATGGTTATGTTATAAGTGGAAATAGTACTTATAATAATCCTATTTCAGATACAACTATAACGATTGGCAATAATTACTCAAACACGGAAGTAAATTATTTCTGTTCAACACCTGTATTTAATTTTATCAATGGTAATGGTTATTATTTAGAATGGGAAGAAATAGGAGGAGAGGGATTTGGTAATTACACAATAGGTACAGACAATCCAATCCAATATAACGGAATAACATTATTAAATTTTGAAGTATCAGTATATAATGCAAGTGATGAATTAATAATTACATATACATTCAAATCAGAAGAAATATGTAATAATTATTCAGAGGTTACCTACTTAAATAAGTACGGATTTTTTGAATCTACTTGTATGAGTGGAAGCATTAAATACAATATGCAAGTAAATGCTAATTCTTATCAGTTATATCAAACAAACTTTGATAATTACGCAGTAGAAGCAGAAAAACAGGAATTCAATAAGAATGGAGTACATTCATTTACCATAAACACGAATTGGAAACCTGAAAGTTGGAATATTATTTTACAACAAATAATGTTATCCGAAAAACTGCTTTTATTTATTGATAGTGATACTACTATGAATGAAACTACTTTTCAGCCTTTCCCTGTCAAACTAAACACAAATCAAACACAATTATTCAGACATATAAACGATAAACTGATTAACTATCAATTAGAGTTTGAATATTTAAAAGCACTCGTATATACCAATATGTAATGAATAGAAAGGTACAGATATACATTCAGACAGATAAGATTGATGAGAACATTTGCTCTTGTATAGTTATTACATTAGACGATGTTCCATATCAAGCAGGTTCTATTTCATCAACAGAAGAAGGCTATAATATTTATGAATTCTATATTGGCGAATATCACTATTTTATTGTATATGAGTTAGCAGGTGGTCCAGCTGGATTAGGAGATAATGCGTGGGTACTTTATAGAGATGCAATAGGTGACAGAGTAGAAGGTTATACATTCGATGTTGGAACAAATTGTCCTGTTTCTGATAATTGGATTTCGGAAATTAGAACATCTATTTTAACTGAAAGTTGTACAGTAAACAAACAATATTACGAAAGATTAGATTTATTTGATGATGAGAAAATTGTTATTAATAGTTCAGTACAGAATGTTTCAGATATATCAAGTGTTTTCAGTGATTACTCGCAATCTTTTGTAGTTCCTGCATCTACAAATAACAATCAAATTCTTGAACACTGGTATAATAGTGACGTAAATAGTTTACAAGATAATCGCATCCGTAGAAAAGCACGGATAGAGATAGACCATATACCTTTTAAAACAGGAAACCTACAACTTGAAAAGGCAAACATCAAGAATAAGAGAATAGAATCTTATACACTTCAATTCTTCGGTGATTTAGTAAGTTTAAAAGATACTTTAGGCGAAGCAAGTTTAAATACATTAGACCTATCAGAATATTCTTTTGAGTATAACTTAGCGAATGTTTCAGATTTAGTATCATTAGACTTTGATAGTTCTATAAAGTTTCCATTGATAACGAGTAAGAATCTATGGAGTTATGGCGATGGTGGTACATATGACATTACAGACCCAGCAAAAGCATTCTATTTCACGGAGTTATTTCCTGCTATCAAGGTAAAAGAGTTATTTAACACTATTGAAAATCAATTTGGAATAACATTTACAAGTGATTTCTTGTCTAATGACAGGTTTACAAACTTGTTTTTATGGATGAAAAATCAAGAAATAGGATTAAATGGTACTATTCCTACTATTAATTCTCAATTTGGTAGACAATTAGTATCTTTTGATTCCATAACAAATGGTGTAGTATTTGACATAACTAATAGTGTTGCTTATATGCAATATTTCAACTATTACGATAGTGTAATATTGACATTTAATGTATCAGGCACTACAAACACGGATAATTATAAGATATACGTTTATAAAGACGATGTACTTATAAATACCATTGAAACATCGGGAGATGGTGAAAAGTATCATACCGACTTATTTGCGACAACATTTGGAAACTATAATGATTCAATAAATTCAAAGTACAAATTTTACGTTTCATCTGTTACTACTATTTCATTTGATATAGATATACGTTTCAGATATACAAGTGGCTTAAATGAGTATTTCTTTGATGCGTATAAACATATTGACTTAACAAGTTCAACACTTGACTTTGGTAAATATTTACCTGACATTAAAATCACGGATTTCATAAGTGGTGTATTAAAACAATTTAATTTAACGTGTGTACCAACTTCAGATACTAATTACATTATTGAACCTTTGGATGCTTGGTATAGTGATGGAACTATTTACGATATTACAGAATATACAGACACGGAAAGTATAGACATCGAAAAAGTATCATTATTTAAGGCTATAAGATTTACACACCAACAAAGTGATTCATTTATTAACAGGCAATTCTTTGCTTTGAATAATTATGAGTATGGTGATTTAAGAGATACAAAAGATTTCGATGGTGGTGATTATAACATTGAACTTCCATTTGAAAACCTACTTTTCAGTAAATTAAATTATACTATTCCGACAAATGTACAAGTAGGATATTGTTTGAACCAAGAGTATAACGATTATGTACCTAAACCTATTTTGTTATACAAATACACTTGGCAAGATACGGATGTTGATATAAATATTACAGATGGCACTTCTACGTATAATTTAACATCATACCAACCATTTGGGCAAGATGTAAGATATGGCAGTCAAGACATAAGTTTAAACTGGAGTACAGATAATTCGAGTTTATTAGAGAAGCAAATGGATTTCAATAGTTACTCTTTATACTACCAATCGTATCTTCTCAACTTATACAACAAGAAAAACAGGATAACCACCATAAAGACGAATCTACCACTATCAATTCTTACAAACTTAAAACTTAACGATAGGCTTGTAATTAGAGATAAAAGATATATCATAAACGATTATCAAGCAGACTTAACAAGTGGAGATGTGCAATTTAAGTTACTAAATGACTTTAGATTCATTGATACTCTTAATTGGCAGAATGACCCAGAAGAATACCCAAATGTAGCAGGATGATAAGAAACATTTTAGATTTATTACAGTTAGATGAATTCTACGGAAAGACGGAGAATATCGAAATAGCAAAGGGAAAGTATCAACTTCCTACATCAGTAAAACACGCAATTAAACAAGGTAAAAGAAAAGCATTATGGCAGAAACAAGAACGATAAATCTAAATGTTGAAACAAACATAGATGAGTTAAGTGTTAAATTAAATGACGTTAACAACAAGTTAAATAAATTATTGACTGCTGAAAATAATGATGTAAAGGCAACAAATGAATTAATTAAACAAAAGAAACTTTTACAAAGTCAATTAAATGACTTAAATAAGGCAGTACAAACAAATACCAATAATCTACAAAATAATGTAAGTGGATTTAATGGTTTAGGTAATTCAATCAACCAAATATCAAGAGAACTTCCTGCATTCACAATGAACTTGAATACAGGGTTTATGGCAATTAGTAATAACTTGCCTATGTTATTTGATGAGATTAATAAAGTCAAACAAGCAAATGTTGAACTTGCTGCCACAGGTCAACCTACTGTTTCTGTATTTAAAAGTTTAGCAAGTGCAGTTTTCTCTTGGGGAACTGCCTTGAGTTTAGGTGTTACATTATTGACTGTATATGGTGGTAAAATAGTTGAGTACTTTACTAAAGATAATGAGCAACGTAAAAAGAATAATGAATTAATATCCGAATCATCTAAATTCATTGCTAAAGAATCTACTGAATATATAGGTTTAGTTACTTCATTAAAAAACACGAACCAAGGAAGTAAAGAAAGAAAGGATTTAATAGAAAAAATAAATAGTCAATATAGCACAACATTAAAAAATATCGATGACGAAAGACTATTCCAAGACCAATTAAACAATTCAATAAAAGATTATCTAATTTATCAAAGAGCAAAGTTTGAATTAAAGAAGAACGAAGAAAAAATAACTTCTATTCTACAAAGACAATCTGAAGTACAAAATAAATTAGCAGGTGCTGAAATTAATTTACAAAGAATTCAAAGAGAAGGAGCAGGTTCAGGACGATTTGCAGGTGGATATGAAAACTATAATGAAACATTAAAAGAAGCACAAAAACAAGTTCAGAGATATACTTATTCTAATAATGAATTAAATAAACAACTTGAACAATTAGGATTTACTCAACTTCAATTAATAGGACAAACGGAAGGTAAATATATACCTATAAAGGATAAAGAAAAGAAAAAAATTGAAGAAATAAAAGATTTACAAAATGAAATATACGATGAAGAAATAAAACGTATTGAAGATAAAAATCAAAGAGAGCAAACACAAACAATTGTTAATGCACAAAAACGTATCAAAGAGATACAAGATTCTAATGCAACAGAAAAACAAAAAGCAGAATTAATAAAATTAATTAATGAGAATTTAATATCTGATTTAGAAAAATTAGATATAGAATATTATGAAAAAGATGTAGAAGCAAAAAAGAAAGCAAATCAATTAAAAATTGATGCTGAAAATGAATATTTATTAAAAATAGAAAACTTACAAGAAGAAAATTATCTTGCTTCATTAAATAAAAAAGATAGAGATATTCAACTTGTAAATGATAAATATTTTGCTTTAGAACAAGCAGCAAAAGGAAATGCTGAACAAGAAAAAATAATTGCAGAAGCAAAAGAAAGAGAAATATTTGCTATACAAAATAATTACAGAAGAAAGAATTGGGAAATGGCATCTCAAGCATTATCTATTTTGTCAGAAGCAACTACATTATTTACTACTAAAAATGAAAAAGATGCAAGAGCACAATTTAAGATTCAAAAAGCATTTAATTTATCTTCTGCAATAATAAATACAGGTTTAGCAGTTACAGGAGCATTAACGGCAGGAGGCAATCCAATTAAACTTGCTACTGGTATGCAATTTGTTGAAGCAGGAATTGCAGCAGCAGCAGGTGCAGTTAATATTGCCAAAATATCAGCAACACAATTTGGTGGTACTAATAATAATATGGACAGTAATATTCCAAATAATAATACTTCACAATCTATCACTCCACAATTCAATATAGTAGGTGGAAATCAAACATCGCAATTATTACAAGGATTGTCTATGCAACCACTTAAAGCCTATGTTGTTGCAAGTGATATAACAACTGCTCAAATGCTCGAGCAAAAAGCAATTAAAACAAGTGTATTATAATTAAGTTATATAAGTATGTTACAAGAAGTAGAATTAAAAATAGAAGATGCGAAAGATGGTGTTTTCGCTATTTCACTGGTAGAGAATCCTGCAATCGAAGAGGACTTTATTGCCTTATCTTCTGAAAAGGTAGAATTAAAAGTTATCGATTCTGAAAGAAGAATAGTAGTAGGCTTTGCATTAGTTCCTGACAAACGTATTTATCGTGTTTTAAAAGGCAAAGAATTCAATATTTATTTCTCTGCTGATACAATTCGTGAAGCACAGGAGTTATATATGAAACAACTTAATCTACAAAACTTCACACTTGAACACGAGAAAAACACGGATGGAGTATCTGTTATTGAAAGTTGGATTGTAGAAGATGCTAATAACGATAAGTCAAACTTATACAACCTAAATCCTAAAGGTGGTGAGTGGGTAGTAATGAGTAAGATTGATAATGACAAAGTATGGCAACAAGTAAAAGACGGAACATATAAAGGTTACTCAATCGAAGCAATGTTTAGTGGTCTTGAAAAATTAGGACTATCAAAAGACGAAGAACTTTTAGAACAAATTAAGGAATTATTAAATCAAATATAATGGCTAAAAAAGTAAAATTAGAAGGTTTTGGTGAAGTATTAGAACCACAATTAAAAGACTATTTAGAAGAGTCAAAAGGACAAGGATTAGGAAGCCTAATTACAGGTGAACCTGACGAGATAGTAAACGAAAATGAAACAAGAGAATTGTAAGTAAGTTAAATAAGTAAATAGTAATAGTATGAACAAGACAACAAAAATCTTAAACGAAGTGAAGACACTACTTGGGATGGAAGTAAAACTTGCTCAGATGAAACTACAAGATGGAGTAACTGTTATCGAAGCAGAAAGTTTTGAGGCAGGTTATTCAGTTGGAATAGTTACAGAAGAGGGGATAGTTCCTGCACCAGTTGGTGAACACGTTTTGGAAGATGGTCGTGTATTAGTTATCGAGCAAGAAGGAGTAATTAAAGAAATCAAAGATGCTCAAACTGAACAGCCTGAACCTGAAATGGAAGTCGAAGTAGAAGCATCTGAGGAAGTATCAGAGCCTACTGCTAAAAAAATCATTGAGACAATTTCTAAAGAGAGTTTCTTCTCTGAAATTGAAGCATTGAAAAAAGAAAACTTAGAGTTGAAAGAGCAACTTTTGAAGTTGAGTGAGGTAAAAGAAGAAGCAAAAGAAGTAGTTGAAAATGACGAACCTGCTGTTGAGCCTATCTCTTTCAATCCTGAAAATAAAAAACCTATCGAATTAACACGATATGGTAATAACAGACCTAAAAACATAATGGATTCTGTATTAAACAAAATAGTAAACAATTAATTTAAAAAAAGTAAAAAATGGCTTTATCAATTACTACAACTTACGCTGGTGAATTCGCAGGTAAGTACATCGCAGCAGCATTATTGTCTGCACCAACAATCGAAAACGGAGGGGTTACAGTTATACCTAACGTTAAATACAAACACGTAATTCAAAAGTTCGCAACTGACGATATTATCAAAGATGCTACTTGTGATTTTGATGCATCAGGAACAGTTACACTTACTGAAAGAATCCTTCAAACTGAAGATTTCCAAGTTAACTTGACTTTGTGTAAAAAGACTTTCCATTCAACTTGGCAGTCTATGGAGATGGGATATTCTTCATTCGACCAATTACCTAAATCATTCGCTGATTACTTAATCGCTTATGCTGCTGAAAAAGTTGCTTCTAAAATGGAATCTACTATTTGGGTAGGTGCTAACGCAACAGCAGGAGAATTTAACGGAATCTCAACTGCAATTGCTTTGGATGCTGCTTTGCCTTCTGCACAAGAAGTAACAGGTACAACAGTTACATCTTCTAACGTTATTGCGCAATTAGGTTTGTTAGTTGATGCTATTCCTGCTCGTTTGTACGGAAAAGAAGGTTTGAGATTGTATGTTTCTCAAAACATCGCTAAGGCTTATGTTCGTGCTTTGGGTGGTTATGCTGCATCAGGTCTTGGTGCTAACGGTGTAAATGCTGAAGGTACTATGTGGTATGCTAACGGTGCTTTGTCTTTCGATGGTATTCCAATCTTTATGGCTAACGGAATGGCTGCTAACACTGCAATCGCTACAACAGTAGACAACCTTTATTTCGGATGTTCTTTACTTTCTGATATGTCAGAAGTTAAAGTTTTAGATATGTCTGATTTGGATGGTTCAAACAATGTAAGAGTGATTATGAAATTTGCAGCAGGTGCTACTTACGGATGGGCTGAGGATATGGTTACTTACGGAATAACAAATTCTGCTAACTAATATTAACCTATTAATTATCGAGGGTGGTGGAATATCTGCCACCCTTTTTTTATAAACTTTAAATAATTTAAAAAATGGCTTGTGATATTTCTTGGGGTAGAATTCTACCTTGTACAGATTCAGTAGGTGGTTTAGATGCTATCTATTTTATTAATGAAGGCACTTTAGGTGTTGTAACACTTGGAACAGGAGATGCTGAAGATGTGATAACATCTATTGTAAATGCTGACGGAACTACAAATCTTTATAAATATGATTTGAAAGGTACATCTACATTTAATCAAGTGATGAATTCATCTCGTGAAAATGGTACTACATTCGTAGAGCAAACACTTGTTTTGAATCTACCTGTAATGAGTTCTATTTACCACAAACAATTTAAGTTACTTGCTTGGGGTAATCCTAAAGTAATAGTTCGCACAACATCAGGAAGTTTCTTTATGATGGGCTTAGAATTTGGATGTGATGTAACTACAATTAATGCGAATAGTGGTGCTGCAATGGGTGATATGACAGGATACGAAGTTACTCTTGTTGCTCGTGAGAAAACTTTTGCTAACTATATTGATGCTACAACAGAATCAGGTATGGTTACTTTGGTAGATGGTAATTTAATTACGGCTGATTAATACCTAAACAACGATAAAAGAGGGATGCAGAGATGTGTCCCTTTTTTTATTTAAAACAAAAACACGGATAGTAAGTTATATAAGTATATGATTATCCTAAAAGAGCAAAATACATCGCAAACTTTTAAGTTTATTCCGAGATATTATACTGGAGTGAATTTACGTTTAGTGAACGAAAGTAGTGGAGAGGTATATAGTTATAACGTATCTCCTGAACGTATCGGATATTACCATCAGATTACGCACATCGTAGATACTAAAGAAGGAAACTTTTACTCACTTACTATATTCGATGACGATGGAAATGTAGTTTATAAGGATAAGGTATTTTGCACAAATCAAGAAATCACTGAATACACAATTAATAAGGATGAGTATGTACAAAAGTCATCTGACAACGAATTTATAATATATGAATGATATTCACGTTATCAATTTAAGCCAATACACACAGCCTAAAATTGTTGAGTCAAAACGTAATGAATGGGTAGAGTATGGAGAGCATAATAAATATTATGATTTTCTTATAGACTGCTATCAAAATTCAACTACGAACAATGCTTGTATAAACAACATTTCACGATTGATTTATGGCAATGGTTTAAGTGCTAAAGATGCAGGAAGAAAGCCTAACGAATATGCACAGATGAAGATGCTATTCGGCAAGAATATGCTTCGTTCTGTGATTATGGATTTGAAGATGTTGGGTAATTGTGCATTTCAACTTATCTACACAAAGGACAGAAAGAAGATAGCAAAGGTCGAGCATATACCAATGAATCTATTAAGACCTGAGAAGTGCGATGAGAAAGGCAAAATAAACGCTTACTACTATTCTGATAATTGGGATGACATAAAAAGATATGCACCTACACGGATTCCCACAATGGGAACTTCATCAGAAAGCATTGAAGTGCTTGTTTTAGGACATTACTCCGTAGGTCAGAAATACTTTAGTTTTGTTGATTATTTAGGTGCTTTAGATTATTGCGTAGCAGAGGAAGAAATCGCTTTATATCTAATTAACGAGATTAAAAATAGTTTTTCGGGAACGAAGGTTATAAACTTTAATGGACTTGTACCTACTGAAGAACAGCAAAAAGAAATCACTTCAAAAGTGATGAGCAAGTTAACAGGTAGCACAGGTCAGAAAGTTATCGTTTCTTTTAACAATAACAAAGACTTGGCTACTACTGTTGAAGATATAAGTCTAACAGATGCACCAGAACATTATTCGTGGTTAGCAACAGAAGCAAGGGATAAGATATTGAATGGTCACAATGTAACAAGTTCAATGTTGATTGGAATAAATCAAGGTGGACAAGGATTTAGTTCTAACGCTGATGAGATTAAAGTTGCTTCTGCTTATTTCTATAACACTATTATTAAACCATTCCAAGAGTTGATTATTGATGGCTTAGACCAAATATTAGCGTTTAATGGTATATCACTTGACTTGTTTTTTGAAAGGTTGACTATCATAGACCCGACTGAAACTACTGTCAATATGAGTGCTGATTTAGATTTAACTGATGAGGTAGGAGATAGCATCTTAGAAGAGTTGCAAGGTGAAGCAATGGGTGATGAGTGGGAAGTAGTAGATAAAAGAGAATATAAAGATACAAACTGCAGTATTGACGAATGGATAGCAGAACACGAGCCTAAAAAATCAATGCTTACTAAACTTGCTGACTACATTAGTTCGTTTCCAAGCAGAGATTCAAATCTTGACAAGTCAGTTTATAAAGTTAGGTATGAGTATTCTGCACGATATAATAAAGACAAAACACGAAGATTTTGTTCTAATATGATGAGTAGAACTGCTAACGGAGTAGTTTATCGTTTAGAAGATATAGACAAAGCAAGTAGAGCAGGAGTAAATAAGCAATTAGGTCATAAAGGACAACCTTACGATTTGTTTAAGTTCAAAGGTGGTGTAAATTGTGGTCACTATTGGAGTGAAGTTCTTTATAAACTAAAGACTAAAAAAGACGGAAAAGGATATGTAGAAGATAAGGCGTTAAGTTCATCTGAAGAAGTAGCAAGTATACCGAAATCATATAAGCCAAGACCTTACGGAACTGCTGAAAGTAAAATTGCACCTATTGATATGCCTAACAATGGGCATCACCCAAATTACGGAAAATAATATGGCACAAGCATTATTTGTAACAACAGAAGATATTAAGAAATTCACTGCTTTAAATGGCAATGTAGACCCTGATAAGTTTATACAATTTGTCAAAATAGCACAAGATACACATATACAAGAGTATTTAGGTACACGTCTATTTATGAAGTTCAACGATGATATTGTCGCTGATGACTTAGCAGAGCCTTATACATCGCTTTTAACAACATATATTAAACCGATGGTTATACATTGGGCATTATATGAATATTTGCCTTTTGCGAGTTATCAAATAGCAAATAAAGGCATTTATAAAGGTGGAAGTGAAACAAGCGAAACTGTAAGTAAAGAGGAAGTTGATTATCTAATAAATAAACAACAGAGCATAGCACAGCACTATACAACACGATTCAAAGATTATATGTGCTTCAATCAATCATCGTTTCCTGAATATTACGAAAATTCGAATGGAGATATGTTCCCTAATCAAAACACGATTAATTATGGCTGGTACTTATAAACCAAAACAAAGTAATATAATTAAATTACAAGCATTCATTAAATCATTAGCAAAATGAGAATAATTAAAAGAATCAAAGCGACAACACCACCTTTCTTTAAGAAAGTGCGTAATATCGGATTAATCGTTGCAGGTGTAGGAACTGCAATAGCAACACTTCCTGTTAGTTTACCAGTTGGATTGGTAGCAGTATCTTCGTATTTAATCGCAATAGGTACAACAGCTGCCACTATTGCACAAACTGCTGAACAAAGATGACAATAGGAAGTTCTGAAATTTGGATGTTTATTATTGCTACTGCAACAACTATTATCGGTTATTTCCTTAAAATTGTACATAATGATGTACGCAAAAACACGGAAGAGATAGGAAAGCAAAAAGGTAAGATTGAGTTAGTAGAGCAAGAAGCACGACTTAAGTATCAAGCAATCCAAGAACAAACGCAATTAGAAATAAAGAACCTTGCTAAGAATGTGAGTGAATTATCAAGTGCAGTTAAACAATTAATACTTGACAGATGATAGAAAATCGTTTTTTAATAGTTGTATTTGTGTTAGTTTTACTAATTTACACTACATTTATGATAAATAACGATAACAATCAACTAAAATGAATTTAAGTAAACACGTTACCAAGTCAGAATTTGAACTATCTCCTACTGCTGTAAGATTAGGAATAGACAATCAGATGAATGAAGAACAAACAACGAAAGCAATACTTTTGTGCGTTAATGTTTTTGAGCCTATCAGAGCAAAGGTAGGGCATCCAATTAAAATCAATAGTGGTTTTAGAAGTGCAAAACTTAATAAAAAGATAGGTGGTAGCACTTCATCACAACATTGCAAAGGTGAAGCAATGGACTTAGATTTGCACGACAAAGATACTTTTGAATGGATAATAAATAACGTAGAATTTGACCAATTGATTTGGGAGTTTGGTAATAATGTTACTGCCGATTGGTTTCATATCTCTTACAAACAAAAAGGAAATCGTAAACAAGTACTTCGTGCTTTAAAAAAACACGGACTTACAATGTATGTACCTTATACATCATATTAATGAATAAAATTGAAATAAAAGTAAGACGTGATTTAGCAATTCAATATCTTACTGAAAATCCTGAATTGCCTACTCGAACACTTGCAACAATTTTACATAAACAACATTTTTCTGAATTTCCTTCTTATGCAGGTGCAAGAACTTTAATAAAAACATTAAGAGGTGAGCAAAACAAAAAAAAATCTAATTATATAGATATGTTTAAAAGAACAGAGGAACAAAAGAAAGAAGCAATGGCAAGTAAAAAGATTCCTGAAAGTGATTATAAGGAAGTAATGCCATTCATAATGCCTAAAGGAAACAATGGTATTTTAGTGCTTACAGACATTCATATTCCGTATCACGACATAGATGCTTTACAAATTGCATTGGAATATGGTAAAAAATTAAAACCTAACGCAATATTATTGAACGGAGATACTATTGATATGTATCAAGCGAGTAGATTCATTAAAGATAGGAGATTGCGTGATTTAGCAGGAGAGTTGGAGATGGTAAGAGATTTTCTTAACTACCTTAAAGATGAGTTTGAATGTCCTATATATTTTAAGATAGGAAACCACGAAGCACGTTGGGAAAACTATTTAAGAGTATCTGCACCTGAACTATTAGGTATTGCAGATTTTGAATTATCTTCTGTTTTACAATTTGGTGCTTTAGGAATCCAAGAAATCAAGTCTACGCAAATAATCAAAGCAGGTAATTTAAGCATACTTCACGGACACGAGTTTGGTCAAAGTGTATTTAGTCCTGTAAACGCTGCGAGAGGTCTTTATATGAGGGCAAAAAGCGATTCTTTAGTAGGACACCACCACCAAACATCAGAACATTCAGAAAAGGACTTAAACGGTAATGTTGTTACTACTTGGTCAGTTGGATGTTTAGCAGGATTATCTCCAGAATATATGCCATTCAACAAATGGAATCACGGATTTGCTTATGTAGAATTTGATGAGGTAGGCAATTTCATTGTTAATAACCATCGCATAATAAATGGTCAAGTTAGATAATATCATATATCTTTGAAACGTTAGTTTTTCATAGTTTTTTGGTTAGTTTAGTCCCCTTTCAGAAATGTGAGGGGATTTTTTTTTGCTTCTGAAAGCCTTATAAACATTGAGAAAGTAAAAATAATTTAAAAATAATTGTTAAAAAACTTGCACGTTATTAATAAAGTAGTGTATATTTGTAGAAACAATTAAAAACAAAAACTATGAAACATTTAACACCTTTTGGTCAGCGTTTAGTTTACGCTATTTTTTGGTCTGTAATTCTATACGGACTTTATTTAACAAGAGATATTAACGTATAAAAACAGGAACTATGAACTTTGAAAGTTATTTACAAGGAAGAAAAGACGTATTAAATACAATACAATCTTATCTTGAATTCTGCATCAATAATCTTTATTCAGCAGAAGAAGTACAAACAATAACAGACATCAATAATTTTATCTTAAAACTAAAAAACAATGAAAACAATACCGATAGAAATGATTAAGAGATGGTGGAGTAAGCCATCCGTAAAACAAGAGAAGGGAGGAAATTTCAATATGGATTTATATCTCCGAGTATGTGACATTAAACTAAATAACTATGGACAGATTCGTAAAACAAGTATTAAGTAAGTACTGCGAGAGAGCAGAAGCAGGTTTAGAAAAATACGGAACAACATTAGAACGTGAAGATTTAAACCTATTAGACTGGCTAAACCACTTACAGGAAGAGTTGATGGATGCAACGCTATATATTGAAAAATTAAAAAGTGAACTATGAAACCTAAAGAGAAAGCAAAATATTTAGTTGATAATATGTATTATGCCACAGATGAACAGGGGTATTATTCTACAAATAAATATAGAGCAAAACAATGTGCATTAATAGCAGTAGATGAAATGATATTAGTTTTACCATTCACAGATATTAATACCTCGCTTAATGAGTATGCTATTCATTTACAGAAATACTTAGAACAAGTAAAACACGAAATCGAACAACTATGAAACTTACAGAAATTAAAGGACAAGTGCAAATAAAGAATAATTACATCAGGAAAGAACGTAATATATCAGAACCTAAAGAAATAGGAATAGATAAAGAACTTATCAGAAGTTATTTCAAAGGCATCAGATACAGAGGAGTTTATTTTATTACATTAAAACAGGAAGCCTGTATTAAATTAAGAGATGCAGGGCATACATACGAAGAAATTGCTGATTATTTAGATATGCATCAGTCATCAGCACAGCATCTATATAAACACCGAAAAGAAGATTCACAATGTTTCGAAGTAAAGTATCAATGGAAGGAACTAATAGAACAAAAACTTTATCCTGTTACAGTAGTTAATTCAAAGTATGATAAAATAAATTTTACATATTCTCGACATATTTATGTTGTCTATGTAGATAGATTAGAATTAAATAAGTATATTAGCACAAACTAAAAACAAATAATATGAAAACAACAAAAGTACAATGCTTTGAGGATGAGATTCCAAAACCACAAGGAATCTATTTTAAAATGTGGAAAGCCAAGCAACAAATTGGCAAAGCAAGTAAAAACGCAAAGAATCCACATTTCAAGAGTAATTATGTAGATATTAATTCTGCATTAGAAGCAATCGAACCAATACTATTAGAAAATGGTCTACTACTTATTCAACCTATTAAAGATGGCAACGTATTCAGTATTATCATTGATACTGATACTAATGAAACCCTTGAATCTTTTATGCGACTTCCTGATATTCTTGACCCACAAAAGATAGGAAGTGCCATTACTTACTATCGCAGATATACTTTGCTATCGCTTTGTTCGATGCAGTCAGAGGATGATGATTCAAATAGTGCTTCTGATTACGTTAAAAACACGAAGCCAAGCATTACGGAGGATAGATTCCAAAATGGACTTAAACAAGTTGACAACGGAGATATGACTAAAGATGAGTTTAAGAAAATCCTATCTAAATTTCAATTAACAGAATCACAAACTAAAACAATAGCATTATTATGATACAATTCAGATGTAGTGGTTTAGGTAAACTTATGACTTCTCCCCGTAGTAAGGGAGAGGTCTTATCCGAAACTGCAAAGACTTTTATTGAAGATGTGTTCCGAGAAAAAGAATACGGAATTTATAAAGACATTTCATCACGTTACACCGACAAAGGTATACAAATGGAAGATGAAGCCATACAATTAGCAGGTAATGTTCTTGGATGGGATATAAGTGTAAACAAAAACGAAGAACGTTTAAAGAATGAATGGATAACAGGCATTCCTGACATAAACACGGAAACACTACTTGCAGATATTAAATGCTCTTGGTCTGGTAGTACTTTCCCATTCTTTGATACTGAATTACCAAACAAAGATTACTTTTGGCAGTTGCAAGGTTATATGATGCTTACAGGACATTTACAAGCAGAGTTAGTATATTGTCTTATGAATACACCACAACAAATCGTAGAAGATGAAGTTCGAAGAATGCACTGGAAACTAAATCTATTAGAAGAAAATTTAGATGTAAGAGAAGCAGTACAATGCCAACACAACTTCGACCATTTATCAGACAATTTAAGAATCAAACGATTTATTGTTGAAGGAAGTGTTGATTTAGAAAACAAAATCAAAGAAAAAGTAGAACAAGCAAATGAATATTATTTATCTTTAAAAAAAGTAAAATTATGAAAACAGGACAACGTTATTACAACTGCTCAAGAGCAGAGCAAATTGTAGAAGTATTAGAAGTAGATAGTGCAAGTGTAGTGTATAAAGTAACACAAGGAAACTATGATAATAAACAAAAACTTTTTAAGTGTACAAAAAGACGATTTAACAATCTTTATATTAAAATAAATTTATCAACACAACAATAAAAGTAAATATGGGAACACTTATAAATGCCTCAATTGATTTGACAAAAGTAGATAAGGCAAAACTTATCAAAGGAAAGTATCTAAATTTAACAATTTCAGTTAATGACAATTTAGACAACTATGGAAACAACGTATCTTTAACTATTCAGCAGTCAAAAGAAGAACGTGATTTAAAGGCTTCTAAGACATACTTAGGTAATGGTAAAGTAGTTTATACTAACGGGGAGGTAAAAGTCGCTGAGAAGCAAGATAAACCACTTCAAAACACATCTGATAAGTTCAAAGATATACCTGATTTACCTTTTAATTAAGAGTTATATTTCTCGTAATCAAAAAATAATTACCATTTTAGTAAAAAAATCGTAGATGGAAACATTAAAGGTGCGTAATGATATCAACACCACAGGTTAAGCGATGTCCTGTTGACGGTTCGGAAAGACGAACATTTTTAAAAATTTAAAACAATTAAAATGAAAACTGCTATTGAAATATTTCTAGATGAATTATTAGAAAAAAAAGTATTTATAAATTGTGCTAATGCTGGGTATAATTTAGGTCAATGTTTGGAAAAAGCATTAGAAAATGAAAAACATTTTATTTTTAAATGTTGTATGGAAACAATGAAAACTGTAAATACAGACAATAAAATATTAGGTGTTAATTCTCTAAATGATTATTTTGAATTTATTTATAAAAAAACTTTTAATAAATAATAATGCTATTGTGGGAGTGACTTACTTCAACCCTCTGACGGCTCGGAAAGACGAGCATTTTTTAACTAAAACACGAACTATGAAGTATTACAAAGTATTCGTATGGAATCAAGGACAACCTAACTATTGGATTGGTAAAGCAAATAGTAAAGAAGATGCTATAAAAAAGTCCGACAGAAATCCTGATGATGTATACGATGTATGGCTATTAGATGACTGGATAGAAAATTGTGAAAAACGATTAGGTATGTATTCAAAACAAAAATCAGAATAATTAGTTATATTTGTATACGGTTACGCTCTCACAATATGTAACTTAAAGATGTTATTGACCCTGTCAATGAAGTAGAAGTGAGAGCCTACGGATTTGACGGGGTTTTTTTATTAATTAAATATTTAAAAATGAAAAGAATTTATCATCCATATTGGTTATGGGAAGATTACAAAGCTGGATTTTACAATAATTGTTCAGGAGAAGAAAAAAAAAATGCTATTAAAAAAGGAATTGAAATGTTTAATAGTGAAGAATTAACAAGAAAAAATATGTTTTATGTAATAGAAAATTGGAAATATTCTTGTGAACATAATTTAACTAATGAATCATTAAATAAAATAGCATATATAGGTCAATCAGCTTGTTGTATATATGCTAATATACCAAGTACTGTTACTATGGAAATATGGAATTTATTAGAAAAAAATGTTCAAGAAAGAAGTAATAATATAGCTATTGAAGCTATAAATAAATGGAATAATAATAATAAAATTATACAATTATGCCTAAACATAGATTAAATATAAATGTATATGATGCTTCTGTAGAAAGAATAAAATGGACTTTAGATACTTTTGAAAAAGTTTATTTATCATTCAGTGCTGGTAAAGATTCTACTGTTATGCTTCATATTACTATGCAAGAAGTAAAACGAAGAAATAAAAAAATAGGAATTCTAATAGTTGATTTAGAAGGTCAATATAAATTTACTTTAGAACATATTGAAAGTTGCATAAATGAATATAAAGAATATATTGATTTGTATTGGGTTTGTCTACCAATTCATTTAAGGAATGCAGTATCTGTTTATGAACCTTTTTGGAAATGTTGGGATAATGATGAAGTTGAAAATTGGATTAGACCACTTCCAAGATTAGCAATTAACGATATGAATTATTTTCCATTTTTTAAAGATGGGATGGAATTTGAAGAGTTTGTTCCTGAATTTGGAGAATGGTATTCAGAAGGAAAATTAACTGCTTGTTTAGTTGGTATACGTTCAGATGAATCTTTAAATAGATATAGAACAATAAGTTCTAAAACAAAAGAAACATTACAAGATAAAGTTTATACAACAAAAGTAACAAAAAGTGTTTATAATGTTTATCCTATTTATGATTGGACTACAGAAGATATATGGATTTATCACGCCAAAAACACGGATAAAAGATATAATCAACTTTATGAATTAATGTATAAAGCAGGAGTATCAATTCATCAACAAAGAATATGTCAACCATATGGAGATGACCAAAGAAGAGGATTATGGCTATTTCATTTAATAGAGCCTGAAACTTGGGCAAAGGTAGTAGCAAGAGTAAATGGTGCTAATTCAGGTGCTTTATATATTAATGAGAGTGGTTCTATAACTGGATACAATAAAATAAGCAAACCTAAAAATCATACTTGGGAATCATTTGCTATGTTGTTTTTAAATTCAATACCTGAAAAAACAAAAGAACATTATTTAAATAAAATTTATACATTTATTAAATGGTGGGAAAGTAGAGGTTATGATATTGGAATACCTGATGAAGCACCATATATATTAGAATCTAATAAACTTGCTCCAAGCTGGAGAAGAGTTTGCAAATCTTTATTAAGAAATGATTATTGGTGTAAAGGTCTTGGATTTACACAACACAAAACAGATGCTTATAAAAAATATCTTGAATTAAAGAAAAAACAAAGAATAGAAAATAAATTTTTAAATAAATAAACTATGGAAACAATTATCAAAACAATTACTGATTATTTAAATAATCTAAATTTAGAACAAAAAGTAGAAGCAATTAATAATATTAAAATTGCAATGCACGAAATTTCACCTTTTAAAAATGAACCTGTAGATTGTGTTTTATGGGTTAAAAATAATAGTGTTAAAGCAAATGATTATAATCCTAATTCTGTTGCTCCTCCAGAAATGGAACTATTAAGATTGTCAATTTCAAATGATGGATATACACAACCTATTGTATCTATGGATAATAACGATGGAACAAGGGAAGTTATTGATGGATTCCATAGAAATAGAGTAGGAAAAGAATGTGAAGATATACAAAGTAGAGTACACGGATATTTACCTGTTGTAACTATTAGAGAATCACAATCAGATAAAAATAATAGAGTAGCATCAACAATAAGACACAATAGAGCAAGAGGTAAACATAAAGTTGAATCAATGTCTGATATTGTTGTAGATTTAAAAAAACGAAATTGGAGTGATGAAAAAATATCTAAAGAATTAGGAATGGATAGGGATGAAGTTTTAAGATTAACACAAATTAGTGGATTAATTGAAATGTTTTCTGATAAAGATTTTTCAATGGCTTGGACTCCAGAATTAGAAAATTATGAAGATGAAATCGATTAATTATGGCTAAAGACAAAAAAGGGTTTATCTTATATGCTGACCAAAAGGCATTATTTGACCAATTACCAAACGAAAAAGCAGGAGAATTAATTAAACATATATTTAGTTATGTTAATGATGAAAATCCTATTACTGAAGATTTAATTATTAATCTTGCATTTACACCAATCAAGCAACAATTAAAACGTGATTTAGTAAAATTTGAAGAAACTAAAGAAAAACGTAGTGAAGCAGGTAAAGCAGGTGCTAACAAACGATGGCAAAATATAGCAAACGATAGCAAACGCATTTCTACTATAGCAAAAATAGCTGATAATGTAAATGATAATGTTAATGTTAAAGATATTAATATACCATCTATCGATGAGTTTTTAGCATATGCTTTAAGTAAAGAACCTAACATAAACACGAATGAAGTAAAATTAAAATATGAAAGTTGGTTAGTTAATGATTGGAGTGTAATAAGAAATAATAAGAATATAAAAATTAAAAATTGGAAATCTACATTATTAAATACTATTCCATATATTAGCAAAATCCAAAAACAAGTCAAATCATTAGACCAACAACTATATGAAAATGTAATGAAACAAATGAATGCTAACAAATGATACTACCAAGAGGATATAACACACAATACTTGCTTGACTACCGAGATGGTAAAATAAGCAGAGGATTAGGAATAGGATGTAGTTTGGATGATTATATTTTATTCAAACGTAAACAACTTAATATCGTATTAGGACACGATAATGTAGGTAAGTCATATTGGATGCTATGGTATTTTTTAGCACTTGCTACTAATCATAAACTTAAATTTCTTCTTTGGATGGGAGAAAATAGTTCAGGTCAAGTAATGCGTGATTTAATACAAATGTTTGCTGGAGTTAAATATTCAGAAATACAACCTAATCGAATATTACAATATCAGGATGAGTTAGAACAATATTTTCAATTTATTTCAAATGAAAAGATGTACACACCTTTTGAGATATTAGAAATTATTAGAAATTCGGATTGTGATGTTGCTTTTATAGATCCATTTACAGGATTAAACAGAGGTATGCAGCATTCAGATAATTATGAATTTTTAAATATTACAAGAGGATTTTGCAATAGTACAGGTAAAACTTTGTATATTTCAACGCATCCAAATTCAGAAAGTGGAAGAAGTGGAATGATTTACCCACAAGACCATCAATGGTTTGGTCATCTTAAACCACCATTAAAAGCACATATTGAAGGAGGGAAGCCATTTTTAAATAGGTGTGATGATATGTTAGTAATTCATAGGCTTATAAAACATCCTGAAATGAAATATATGACAATGATTGATATTGAAAAAATAAAGGACAGAGATACTGGAGGACAACAGACAGAACTTAATGCACCTTTATTATTTGATTATAATTTTGGATTAGGATTTAAAATAGGAGGAGTTGACCCTATAAAAAGACGAATAGAAAGTAATAACTTTGATGATGGGCTACCATTTTAAAACACGGAAACTATGACAAGAGAAGAAAAATGTAAACTTGCTATTGAAAAAGGATATACATATAATCCTGAAACAGGAAAAGTATATGGCATTCAAGGAAAAGAAATTAAACGAAATAATGGAAAAGGTTATATAAAATTATGTATTAATATTAATAAAAAAAATAATATATCTTTATTTGGTCATCAATTTGCTTGGTACTGGGTATATAAACAAAATGTTGAATTTATAGACCATATAAATGGTATTAAAGATGATAATAGAATTAATAATTTACGTTCTGTTACAAAACAACAAAATTCTTTTAATACTAATGCAAAAGGATATTGTTGGAGTAAAAAATCAAAAAAATGGCAATCTTATATTTGCATAAATTATAAAATAATTTATATAGGTTTATTTAATACTGAAGAAGAAGCAAGACAAGCATATATAAATGCTAAAGAAAAATATCATATCATATAAAAACACGGAACTATGGACAATTTAAAACTAACAACAGCACGAATCAACATCAATCTAACAATCAATAAAATGCTATTACGATTGCAGTTAGAGAAAATGAGTGATGAAAAGAGAAAAGGAATAGAACGTATCTGCAACGATTTGGAGCAAGTAAGGATAACATTATCTGAATTAGAAGCAGAGAATAGACAGTTAATGCAGGAAAACACGGAACTATTAAGAATCAATTTAGAGTTAAATAGTAAGTTAGCAATAGAAAAAATATATGAATTATGAAAAAGTACAAAATATTAAACTTATATGCTTGTTTAGGTGGTAATCGTTACAAGTGGGATGAAGTAAGTGATAAGATAGAAATAACAGCAGTAGAATTAGATGAAGAAGCAGCACGTCTATATCAAGAACGTTTCCCTAATGATATTGTGATTGTATCAGATGCACATCAATACTTGCTTGACCATTATAAAGAGTTTGATTTTATATGGAGTAGTCCACCTTGTCCTACACATAGCAGATTTCAAACATCAATGAAAACAATTAGAAAAATGGAATACCCTGATATGAAACTATATCAAGAAATAATATTTTTAGATAATTTTTTTGAAGGTAAATATTGTATTGAAAATGTTATACCATATTACGAGCCTTTGATACCAGCTCAAAAAAGAGGTAGACATTTATACTGGTCTAATTTTATTTTACCAAATGATATAAATGAAAGAAAAAATCCTGATTTAGCAAGAGAAAAAGATTTAATAAATAGTTTGTCAGAATTTCACGATTATGATTTTAGACAATATAAAGGAAAGCAATCTGTTCAAAAAATGGCTCGTAATCTTGTTGATTATGAAGCAGGAAAAACTATTTTACAAGTTGCATTAAATATTTACGAAAACACGAATAAAGAACAATTAAAACTATTTTAAAATGATAAGAAGCAAGAAATGTAAAAACTGCCAAGATAAGTTTCATCCATATACATCATTTCAAAAATACTGCACAAAAGAAGAATGTTTATCCGTGTTTTGGAAGGAAACTAAAGCAAAGGAAGAAAAGAAACGACAGAAGCAACGAAAAGAGGAATTAATGACTTTACAAGACTATTTGAAGATAGCACAACAAGTGTTTAATAAATATATACGAGAACGAGATAAACATCAACCTTGCATAAGTTGTGGAAAAGAAATAAATGGAGTAAAACATGCATCACATTATTTAAGTGCTGGAGGTCATTCAAATGTAAGATTTCACGAAGATAATGTATGGGTATCTTGTTATAAATGCAACGTAATGTTATCAGGAAATCAAATTAAATATAGAATCAGATTAATTGATAAAATAGGTGTAAATGGAGTTGAATGGTTAGAATCAAATAGTAGTATTACTAAAAAGTGGACAATTGATGAGTTAAAAAATATTATCGCAATGTATAAGAATAAAATAAAAGAATTATATTAGCAAAAAACAAAACTATGGAAACACAAGAAAAACTAATTTTATCAACTGCATTACTTCCTGTATTAGCAGACTTACTCGAAGATGTACCATTAAGACACGAGGTTAAATTTAAGTCAAATACTGTTATAAATTCCATACGAGCCTTAGACAATCACTTTACTAATCAAAGTGTACTAAAAGAAGATTATAACGAAGCAATGGAGCAACAGAATGAATTGCAGTTATTATTTAGAGAATGGTTAAACAAAATAGATTTAGACCTATGAAAACACGAATAGAAATAGAAGAAGAAATAGATTACTTAGAAGATATGATATACTACTGCAAAGTAAATGATTTACTCTATGATATGGAAAAATACGAAGCAGAATTAGAAATATTAGAAGAACAATTAGAGAACTTATGAAAGCAACACTTACATTTAATCTTCCCGAAGATAACGAAGAATTTAATCGAGCAGTAAAAAGTGCAGATTATTATGTTTGTTTGTTTGATTTATTTCAATATTTAAAACGAGAAATCAAATACAATCAACAACTATCTGGTATTGAAATAAATACATTTGAAAAAATCATAGAAGAATTTAACGGAATATTAACAGAAAACGGAATAGAAATATGACAGCAGTAGAATGGTTGGTTGAGAATTTAATATCTAAGCCTAATTTCGTACAACGTAAAGTAATCGAAAAAGCCAAAGAAATGGAGAAGGAGCAGATAATGTGGGCACATGAGTCAGGGATTGGATGTATTGATTATGGTTATGCAGAACAATACTACAACGAAACTTTTAAATCAAATGAACAAGAATAGACGCAGAAAACACGAAAAGCATAAGTTTCTAAAAAGAAACTGGCAAAGAGCAACTAACTTTGTATTAAGTTGGGTGTATCAGGACACTGCATTTGAACGCTTAAATCCTGAAGAATAATGAAAAAAAAGGTGTTTTAAATATGATTAATTACGACAAATACGCTATTATGCGTATGGATTTGGAGAAAGTAGAAGATACTAAATTTAAAAACAATCATCCTAATGGTTTTAATAAAGGATTTAAAGCCAAGAATACTTTTATAAATTTAGAACTATCTAAAAAGTTTAATTGTTTATTTGTAAATTATGGTGATGGTAAATGGTTTCATACCTCAGAAGTACAAAAACAGGAGGAGCATGAAGGATACGATTTAATTTACACGCTGAACTCTGTATATAAAGTAACACCAATATTTACAGCAATATCTGGAGTACAGGAGAAATATTCTATTTAAAAGATATGGAAAGTAAGAGATGTTTTGAATGCAAGAAGATTAAAAGGTTAGATAATTTCTCTATCAATCCACGAAAATATCAGTTAAAAGCAGATATGGGTAGGTGTATAGTGTGCCATACTTGTACGAAAGCAAGAGCATTGAGAGATATGAAATTGATTATTTTAAATTCTGAAACGCAAAAGTTCGAAACATTATACTTTAAATCAAAGAATCAGGTGTTAAAACACATTAAAGAACTTAAACAAAAAGCAAAACTATAAAACATAACTATGAAAACTATACTATTGTTAATAACTGATTTTGTAATATCTTCTGTTTTGATACTGATATATAGAAAATTAAATTAAATTTTGCACTATTGAGTGCAGATTGGTTAACATACATTGCTAAATATCACAACGAATACTTAAAAATTGTTAGGAGTTGGGGTGAGAGTGACTATGCAGAAGACATAGTTCAGGAGATGTATCTACGAATCAATCGATATACTTCCGAAGATAAGATAGTTAATAACGGAGAAGTAAACAAGGCTTATGTTTGGTTTGTGCTTCGCAACATCTATAATGACCTAAAGAAACACGGAAACAGAATTGACATCGCAAGGTTATCTGATAAGTTCGATGTAGAGGATGAAGATATAAACGAATCAAAACACGGATTCGAAATATTTAGCCAACGATTAAGTGAGGAGATAGATTCGTGGCATTGGTATGATGCTATGCTATTCAAAGTCTATAAAGATTCAGATATAACGATGCGAGAACTTGCAGATAAGACTAAAATAAGTTTGTCTTCTATTTACAACACACTAAAGAACTGCAAAGAAAGAATCCAAGAGAATTGCAGTGAACACTACGAAGATTTTATCAATGAAGATTACGAGAGAATTTAAGTATCGCATTGGTCAGATAGTTTATTTAAAAACAGACTTTGAGCAGTTAGAAAGAATTGTTATTGGCTATATGATACTATATGGATTTCATCAGTATATCTTAATGCAAGGATTAGAACAAAGCAATCATTTTGATTTTGAGATAGCAGAACATAAGAATATTTTATTTACATTAAACTAATGAAAGTATTAAACATAGAGGAGTACTACGAACAAGGAGAATTGACAAATATCTTCACAGTACTTCATAAAGGTAAGACTGAATACATAAGGATACAAAAACACGAAGCCAAAAACATAAAGAACGAAAAAGAGTTAATTAAATATATAAGCAATGAAACAAGTAGATAAGTTTCTTAAAGAGCAGTTAGAAGACATAACTGCAAAGATTGAAGTAATAGGAAAGCAAGATAGATTCAATACAGTGGACTATCATTTCCTTATCGCATTATTAATGGGTGTTAATTATTTATTAGAACAAAATGGCAAGGGGAAGAAAACCAAGTAAAGGACTCGGAGATACAGTAGAGAAAGTACTTGAAGCAACAGGTATAGCACAAGCAGTAAAGTTTATTGCTGGAGATGATTGTGGTTGCGAGGAACGTAAACAAAAGTTAAATGAGTGGTTTCCGTACAAGAAGCCACAATGCCTTAACGAAGATGAGTATAATTACCTACATACTTATTTTGCAGAAACACGGAACGAAATAAATGTAAGCACACAACAGATGCTCTTGAAGATATACAATAGAGTATTCAATACAAACAAAAGACCTACATCCTGCTCAAGTTGTTTTAGAGAAGTACATTCAGAGTTAGCAAAAGTTTACAATACATACAAAGAAGAAAATGCCAATACCTAAACCACGAAAAGGGGAACATAGAAAAGAGTTTGTGCAGAGATGTATGCTTGACCATAAGATGATGCAGGAGTATCAGACATCACAACGATATGCAGTGTGTCAAGATGCTTTTAGTACGAAGTTAGCAGAACAAACGTATAACGATTATCCAAAACAAGCAACAGAGAACGCAAAGATAGCGATTAGATATGCTGAAGAAAATGGATGGGGAGAATGCCTTACACAAACAGGAAAAACACGAGCCTATCAATTAGCAAACAGAGAAAATATATCTGAGGACACAATAGCAAGAATGAGTGGCTTTGAAAGACATCGCCAAAATTCAACTAAAGAATTAGGAGATGGATGTGGTAGACTTGCCTGGTTAGCGTGGGGAGGTGATGAAGGTATCGAATGGGCAAAAAGGAAACTTGAACAAATAAGAAAATAATCTAACAAAAACACGAACTAAAATGGCACAAAGAGGAAGACCACGAAATCTCGAATCACCAGAACAACTATACGAACTATTCAATAAGTATAGAGAAGATGTAAAGAGCAATCCAAGAATAAAATCAGTATTCGGAGGTAAGGAGTTTGAAGAACGAGCAGAACCACTTGAAAGACCTTTAACAATGGAAGGATTCAGAGTATATTGCTTCGATAAAGTAGGATGTGTAAAGCAGTACTTTGATAATTTGGATAAGAAATACAATGATTTTTTACCAATCTGTACGCACATCAAGGAAATTGTACGACAAGACCAAATAGAAGGTGGTATGGTAGGGCAGTATAATCCGAGCATCACACAACGTTTAAATGGCTTAAAAGAGCAAGTAGAACAAACAAATATCGAGCAACCACTATTTAGTTTAGATGATAATAACATCGGCAATACGCAAGATAAATAGTTTAAAGAAACGCATCAAGATAGTACAGGGAGGAACAAGTGCAGGTAAGACGTACGGAATACTCCCTATATTAATAACAAAGGCTGCAACCTATCCTAACACGGAGATTAGTATCGTAGCAGAAAGCATACCACATTTGCGTAGAGGTGCGATGAAAGACTGCATCAAGATAATGCAACAAACAGGAAGATACTTTGATGAACGTTTCAATCGGAGTCTTTTACGTTACGAATTTTGGAATGGCAGTTATATTGAATTCTTTTCTGCTGATGATAGTTCTAAACTTCGTGGTGCAAGACGTGATATCTTATACATCAATGAGTGCAACAATGTAACGTTTGAATCTTACAATGAGTTAGCAATCCGTACAAAGAAGGAAATCTATTTAGACTTTAATCCTGCTAACGAGTTTTGGGTACACAATGAGTTAAAAGATACGGAGGATACGGATTTTCTTATCTTGACTTATTTAGACAACGAAGCACTTGATGAAAGTATCGTTAAGGAGATTGAGAAAAACAGGGAAAAAGCAAAGACTTCATCGTATTGGGAGAATTGGTGGAATGTATACGGACTTGGACAAATAGGAAGTTTACAAGGTGTAGTGTTTAATAATTGGAAAACAATAGACACAATTCCAAGTGAAGCAAAGTTATTAGGTGTGGGAGTGGATTTTGGTTACACGAATGACCCTACAACAATAATCGAAGTGTACAATTACAACGGGCAACGAATAGTCAACGAATTAGTTTATCAACAAGGATTAGTTAATAGTGACATCGCTAAACACCTACCTAATAATGTTCCTATTTACGCAGATAGTTCAGAGCCAAAATCAATCGAAGAGATACGAAGATTTGGAAAGTTAATATCAGGAGTTACTAAAGGACAGGATAGTATCAACTTCGGTATTCAGATAATGCAATCACAGAATTATTTAGTAACGTCAAACAGTACTAATCTAATTAAAGAGTTACGAAGTTATTGCTGGGCAACTGATAAAACAGGAATCAAACTAAACAAACCTATTGACAATTTTAATCACGCAATAGATGCTTTACGTTACCACGAGATGGAAACTTTAGGCTTAAAAAACAACAGAGAAAAGTATCACATATGGTAGAGCATATTTCAATTGAACATTATTGTGCAGTCATTCAAGACTACATATTTGATAATACAGGCAAACGTGTAAAGATAGTCTTTGATAATCCATTTGTAATGCATAGGCATTTCCAACTTCTTTGCAAGGCATTTGATTACATACAACAGAAACACGGAAATTAAGTTATATAAATATATGAACGTAGATATACAGATACCAACTTCATTAGATGAGATTACACTTGGTCAGTATCAAGAATACTTAAAGGTAGTTGACCAAAACAAGGATGAAGAATTCATTGCTCAAAAGATGATTTCAATATTCTGTAACATCAAGATGAGTTACGTTCAAATGATTAAATACTCTGATGCTGTTGCTATAATCGAATCACTTACTAAAATGTTTGAGAACAAACCTAAGTTAGTGCAACGATTTAAGTTGTCTGATATGGAGTTCGGATTCATTTCTAATTTGGAAGATATGAGTTTCGGTGAGTACATAGACCTTGAAACAACTATCGGTAATTGGGAAACTATGAACAAGGCAATGGCTGTAATGTATCGACCTGTCATAAAGACGAAGAAAGAACAATATGAGATAGCCAAGTACACAGGAACTGAAGCATTAGAAGAAGCAATGAAGTTTGCTCCTATGAGTGCTGTGTTTGGTAGTATGCTTTTTTTTTGGAATTTAAGCAACGACTTATTGATGGCTACGATGGACTATTTAAAGGAGGAAGTAACGGAAATGACTACTCTGCAGAAGCACAATTTGGAGCAAAATGGGGATG
>JACCDP010745545.1_pt1 | contig 32769 bp, 27 predicted proteins | sample 7445841 | NCBI WGS metagenome assembly JACCDP01 (sample SAMN15323441, study PRJNA562643) | freshwater metagenome | isolation source: river surface water | place: USA:Blue River Watershed | collected 2017-08-17 | reverse complement strand
TGCTTCGATCAAAGACCGCCGCGCCGAGGGGCTGACCGTCGGGCCCCAGTCGCTCTGCAACGGTCACGTATCCGCTTGCCCGTACGAACTCGGCAAACTGACCGTGGGTCACTTCAGTGACATCGATTTCGAAGGCAGCAACCTCACCCTCGCCGCCGACGCGCTCCTCCTCACGGAAAGCGATGTCGCCACGCGACACGCGCCCGCCCTCGATTCGAATCTGCCCTCCGATCGAAGCGCCACCGAGACAGGCCGGTGGTGCGGCAGCCTCAAGACGCCTCGTAGTCTCGCGTGAGCAACCGACCAGTAACAGTGACAAGCTGAGGGTTGCGAAAACTCGCGATAGCGTTGACATACGGAGGGGCGCCGGCATGGGCCCATTCTGAACCATCCCGGCGTAGACTGCCCAACATGCATTATCGAAACTGCCATCTGTGCGAGGCCATGTGCGGCGTGGTGGTCGAAACTCGCGACGGACAGATCACCTCCATCAAAGGTGACGAACAAGATCCTTTTAGTCGCGGCCATATTTGCCCCAAGGCACTCGGTCTCAAAGACGTCCACGAAGACCCTAACCGGCTTCGTCATCCGGTCAAACGCACGGCCGATGGATGGGTTGAGGTCAGCTGGAGGGAAGCCTTCCGCGATATCGCCGCACGCTTGGTAGCGCTACAACGCGAGCACGGCAAAAACGCAGTGGCAACCTACTTCGGCAATCCGCAGGTACATAGCTATAGCGCCCTGCTCGGTGGCGCAACGCTCGCGCGCTCTTTGCGAAGTATTCATCGCTATTCGGCCACCTCGGTCGATCAGCTGCCGCACCACTTTGCGTCACTACAGCTCTTTGGGCATCAGCTTCTGCTCCCGATTCCCGATGTCGATCGAACGCAGTTTCTGTTGGTGATCGGTGGCAATCCGCTGGTCTCCAATGGCAGCTTGATGACCGCACCCGATCTCGCGCGTCGCCTCAAAGATTTACGAAAACGACATGGTCAACTCGTCGTCGTCGATCCCCGGCGCACCGAGACCGCAGACGTTGCGGATCAACATCTCTTCATCAAGCCCGGCACGGACGCCTGGTTATTGCTCGCTCTGCTGCAAGTCATTTTTGACGAGAAACTCAACACGCTCGACCATCTCTCCAGTGTCACGACGGGGCTGGACGAGCTAAAGGCGTTAGTGGCGCCTTTCACGCCCGAGGTTGCGGCCAAGCACACTCAAATCGATACCCATCAAATACGAGAACTCGCTCGTCGCTTTGCGCGCGCGGAGAGCGCTGTTTGCTACGGTCGCATGGGCGTCTCGACTCAGGAATTTGGCGCCCTCTGCCAGTGGCTGATCCAAGCCCTCAACATCGTCACAGGCAATCTCGATCGACCGGGCGGCGCCATGTTCACGCGCCCGGCCTTCGATGCACTCGGCCTATCGAGCGCGATGGGGCAGCGAGGCTCCTTCGATCGACGACGCACCCGAGTGCGAGCGCTACCAGAGTTTGGCGGCGAATTCCCGGTGGCCGCTCTTGCCGAAGAAATTCTGACGCCCGGCGATGGTCAAATCAAAGCGTTGGTCACGGCAGCCGGAAATCCGGTGCTCTCGACGCCTAACGGACGTCAACTCGACCGTGCGCTCGCGCAGCTCGACTTCATGGTCTCGATCGACATTTATATCAACGAAACCACACGTCATGCGCATTACATCTTGCCGCCTACGTTTGGTCTTGAACGAGATCATTACGATCTGATTTTCCACGCGCTCGCGATTCGAAACACCACTAAGTATGCAGACGCGCTACTGAAGCCCAGCCCCAATTCGATGCATGATTGGCAGATCTTTGATCAGCTGGTTGAGCATATCGAAGCGGCAGATCCATCCCGTAAGCGACCATGGCTCGAACGCCTGCGTGCAAAGTGGCTCACGCCGAAACGTGCGATTGCACTGGGCTTGCGTTTTGGACCGTACGGAGCCCGCTGGAATCCCATCGGCAAAGGACTGACGCTCGCGAAAGTGGCAGCGGCACCTCACGGGATCGATCTTGGCCCACTTAAGCCCTGCTTGCCGAATCGGCTCTTCACTCGCGACAAGATGATCACACTAGTGCCACTAATATTTCGCAAGGATCTGGAACGACTGCACCAGAGCGCAACAGAGGCGTCGGTCAATACTTCGACGCTGAGTTTGATCGGCAGACGCGACCTGCGCACCAACAACTCATGGCTACATAACAGCCGGCGTTTCGTCAAAGGACCGAATCGCTGCACGCTACTCATGAACCCGATCGATGCGTCCGCCCGACACCTAGAGAACGGTGCCATGGTGACCGTCACCTCACGAGTCGGATCAGTTCACGCCGAGCTCGAAATCACAGACGAGATCGCACCGGGTGTGGTCAGTCTTCCGCACGGCTGGGGCCATGATCGCGAAGGGATCAAACTCGACGTTGCGCGGGCGCATCCGGGCGTCAGCGTCAACGATCTCACTGACGAACAGCACCTCGACTCACTATGCGGCAACGCCGCTCTGAACGGCGTGCCCGTAACCGTGAGCTAAGAAATGTCCGCAGCGGAATGACGCTCGGGGACGCGTAATTCTTCAGGCCCCCAGCTGCGATTGACGCGACGCCCTCGCTGGACCGCGGGTCGAGCTACGATTTCTTGAGCCCATCGCATGACATGCCGATAACTCGCGACATCCAAAAACTCTGCCGCACCGTAGAGCTCACCGAGCACGAGTGCGCCATACCACGGGAAGATGGCGATATCGGCGATCGTATAGTTGTCATCGCAAAGAAATCGTCGATCGGCAAGACGCTGATCGAGTACATCTAGCTGGCGCTTCACTTCCATCGCATAGCGATCGATGGGGTATTGCCATTTCTGTGGAGCATAGGCGTAAAAATGCCCAAATCCACCGCCCAAATAAGGCGCCGAGCTCATTTGCCAGAACAGCCAAGAAAGGCACTCTGCACGAAGGGCTGGTTGCTGCAGCGAGGGCAGAAAGCGATCGAATTTTTCTGCCAAGTACAACAGGATCGCACCGGATTCAAAAACGCGGATCGGATCTGCGCCGCTCACATCGAGCAAAGCCGGGATCTTCGAGTTCGGGTTGATCGCAACGAAGCCGCTACCGAATTGATCGCCCGTTTGGATATCAATCAGCCAAGCATCATATTCAGCGCCATGGTAGCCCTCAGCGAGCAATTCCTCGAGCATCACGGTCACTTTGACGCCGTTTGGAGTGGCCAATGAATAAAGCTGCAAAGGATGAGCGCCTCGCGGCAAATCCTGCTCTTGTCGGGCGCCGGCCGTCGGGCGATTGATATGCGCAAACTTGCCACCGTTACCAGCACTCCAAGACCAGACCCTCGGGGGCACGTAGGTGGCTTCGTCACTCATGATATTTCTCTCATCTTTTGCTTGGGCAGACCTGGCCCGACTCAGCGGCAGTATACTGAGTACCAGATGATGACAGAGGAGTTCGCTATGCCACGTCGACGTTCCCTATTGCTCGCACTGGCGGCGGCGAGCGACTCGTCGTCTACTACCCCGAATCGCCCGATCCGGTAGCACGCAGCTTCGACTCCCTCGAGCGAGCGCTCTTCGAGATGCTGAGCTCCGCGCTGCGAGCTAAACTCAATCCATGATGCAACCGACCCCGACAAGCCTGTCAATCGAGCCGAGAGATCTTCATTTTGATCTCTCTCAAGTGACTCAGCGTCATTGGCTGGGGGGCGACCCCGTGGGCACCGCCGTGATGAACGCGCTATCGCTCACCTTCCCAGACGGCGAGAAGCTGTTCATGGATGCGGTGCGACATTTTCGGAAAGGGTTGTCAGGCAAACTCGCCGACGATGTCCGGCAGTTCCTCGCACAGGAGGCGATGCACTCGCGCGAGCATCACGCCCTGAATGGCCTGCTGGATAAAAATCACTACCCGGTCGACGAGATTCTGGAACATGTCCGCGAGCGGATCCGTTTCACCCGCTCACGCGGTCCGTATGCCATGTTGCTCTCGACGATCGCACTAGAGCATTTCACGGCGATCTTGGCGGATCAGCATCTGAGGCAACCGGATCTATTCAACAACACTGACCCGACGATCAAGAAATTGTGGGATTGGCATGCGGTCGAAGAGACCGAGCACAAAGCGGTCGCCTTCGATGTCTTTTTAGAGGTCACGAAGCACTGGTCGCCGACCAAGCGCTATCTGCTGCGGACCTGGTCGATGGCGTATATCACTTGGCAATTCAGTCGCAATATCGCAAGTCATGCCACTCGGCTATTAGTCGCAGATGGGTTTTCCGAATCGCATGCCCGTCGTGCCATACGCGGGTTTCTTTGGGGCAAGCCGGGGTTGTTCCGGAGAGTGTGGCGAACGTATTTATCCTGGTATCGGCCTGGCTTCCACCCTTGGAACCACGATAACAGTCGTCACTTGGCGCAGTGGCGATTACCACTGACCGACATGGAATCCTGAACGAATGTCGATCTTCCAATACCTCGCACGATGTGGCGTCAGCGCCCTGTTGTTGCTTCTGCCGCTCGGCGCAGTAGCAGAGCCGCCTTCGGAGAGGGCGACGATCACGCTTGAGGTGACGGATAGAGCCGCGCTGGCCTTGGCTCTCGCAGAACTGGAAGCCAAGGGCGTTGTCCGCGAATCGAAGGTGAACTACAAAGCACCTGAACGAGTCGCAACCGACCGCGTCACCACCGAGAGCATCGTCGCAGAGCGCGTTCTCAAAAAATCCGATGCCGTTCGGCTCGATGTCGAGCTGATATCGATTCGTTACGACCAGGAAGGTAAGGGTGTTTTCACGACTGCGACCGGCACGGTCTGGCGAGAAACCGTCGCATCCCCTGCCCGATCGCGTCTCGATCCGAGAAAGACCTATAAAGGCATCATCACCACCGGGATGATCGGCGGCTTTCGACTGAATCTGGAGGGCGTCGTACGGGAGCTCAAAGTGGAGCCGATTCGCGCGCCATGACACTCGATGCCAGCGCCCAGCGTGATTTGATCGAGGCACTCAGGCTCCTGAACGAAGCAAAGGCCACTGAGGCTGCCATCATCGTCACAGGCGTCTTCGAACGACATCCGGAGTCGGTCGATGCGGCTCATTTGCTCGCCCTGTGCCAAAAGCGACTCGGCAATTTTTCCGCGGCCATCACGGCATTCCAAAGCGCTCAACGTCTAGATCCGCTCAACGCGACGATCGCCGGTAACTTGGCGAATCTGCTCTCACAGATGGGCGATCGACAACGCTCGGTAGACACCTATCTCCGTGCACTCGAGTTGAATCCGGACTCACCGGAACTACTGCTGAATCTCGGTCTGACCTTACTCGAGCAAGGCAAGTCCGAAGAAGCCATCGATGCGTTTACGGCCGCCATCAAGAAAAACAACGCCATGGCGGCGCTCTGGCATGGCCTCGGTGTAGCGCTGCGCATGCAGGGCGATCTAGAGCAAGCCTCCGCTGCGCTTGAGCGCGCTATCAAGCTCGATCCCAAGAATGGCAAGACATGGACTGCACTTGGGGTCATCGCTCGTTTGCGCGGCAACCCGTCGTTGGCACTGCAATGCTATGAACAAGCACGTCGCGCTGGCTTCGCGGCCGTCGAGCTACTCGATGCCGAGGCCAGTGCGCATTTCGATCTCGGCGATATCAGCCAGGCCATCGGCAAAGTCGACGAGCTGCTATCGCATTCACCCGAATACGTTCCCGCTCATACGATGCGTTACGAAATGCTCTTCGAGCAGGGCAGCCCCATCGACGAAGCGCTGGCACCCTTCCGACAAGCGATCGAAAACTTCCCTGAGAACTCGGCATTGCAGACTGCCTTTGCGTCGGCGCTGTTTTCGTCAGGGCGACACGATGAGACTTTGCGTCTCGTTAATGAGTTGCGAGCCCGCAGCGACGAGCCGACGCTCGCGGCATTGCACGTCCAAACACTATTGAAACTGCGGCTGTCTGACGAGGCCCTAAAGGTATTGGCTCGATCTCCCAAAGCCTGGCTCGAGCAGCCGCGACTCGCTGAAGCCTTGGCGAAGGCGCTGATCGCCCACCAAGACCCCGCCAGAGCGAGCGCGGTGCTGGATGATGCGCTGCTCAAAACGCCGCTCGATCAAGCCCTACTCGCGACACAAAGCATCGCTTGGCGCCTGCTTGATGACCCGCGTGAACACTGGCTCTGCGACTACGATCAGCTCATCTGGCGAATTAAGCTGCGCGACGATCATCTCGCTGCACTCGAAGAGTATCTACGCTCGATACACCTGACGCAGCGCGAACCGTTGCGACAAAGTCTCAGAAATGGCACCCAGACTTCCGGCAATTTGCTCGGAAGAAATATCGACGTTCTCAATCAAACCCGTGCAGCGATCATCACGGCACTCGCCACTTATCTCGATGCGCTGCCAAAAAACGATCGTCATCCTTTCCTTGCCAGACGCAGCGAGGCGATTCGGTTTGCAGGATCGTGGTCGGTGCTACTCAAAGACGGTGGCAAGCACGTCAATCACTTCCATCAGGAAGGTTGGATCAGCTCGGCTTACTATATTTCCCTACCGACGAAATCGGCGAGTGATCCAACGGCCGGTTGCCTACAATTTGGTCAACCGAGCGATGAATACGGCGTGACGTTAGCGCCGCGAAAGGTCATCGAGCCCGTCGCGGGAGAGCTTGTCCTGTTTCCATCCTATATCTGGCACGGCACAGTGCCCTTTCACGGTCGAGATTCGCGGCTCACCATCGCCTTCGACGCCGTCCCGGGTCGTTAAGCCTCCGCCAAAAAAAAACGGCGCGAGGTTGCCCTCGCGCCGCTTTCTCAGCTCAATGCTCTGACGATCAGAGACGCAGATCGACGCTCACGAAGGCGCGACGACCGAGCACGTCATACAACGACGGATCGGTGTTGGCCTGCACGTTCGGCGTATAGATGCGCGGCTCTTGGTTGGTCAGGTTGTTGATACCGGCGCGGAGGGTCAAACCACCGGCCAGCTCGTAACGACCCGTCAAGTCAAAGTACCACGTGGCCGGCACACCGGTGTTCGAGGTCGGCGAACCACCGGTCACGGTGTTCGCATGAACCATCGAATCGATGTAGCGGGAGGTCAGCTGCAGCTGCACCGGACCGCGGGTGTAGGTCGTGCCGATCGACATCTTCCACTCAGGAGTGGAGCTGCCGGTACCCGAACCGATCGTGCCGACAAAGTCGTTGACCGGATCGACGTTCGTGGTCTGGCTCTCGTACTTCTCGATCCAGGTCGTCACGACGTTGAAGTCGAGCGTGCCGCCCGTACCGCCAAGCTCCGAACCCCAAGCGAACGTCAGATCGACGCCGCTCGTGTTGGTGAACGACTGGTTACGCGAGAGCTGCAACAGATCGATAACGCCACCGAGGTTCGGGTCGCGCTTGAAGAGTTTGCACCACTCGTTGTTCACATCGTACGTCGGGTTCGCATTGTCGCGGTTGAAGCAACGCTGCACGATCGTCGAAGCGCCCACCGCGCTGATCACATCCTCGAGCTCGATCGACCAGTAGTCGAGGGTCACGAAGCTGCGCTGCAACCAGTCCGCTTCGAATTTGTTCGCAACGAAGCCCAAGGTGAACGAGTCAGCCAACTCCGGTGCGAGGTTCGGGTTGCCGCCGGTGATACCGGTAGCCTGACCCGAGGGCTGCACGTAGGTAGCCGTACCAGCCACAGCTGATTGAGCCGTGCAAAGCGCGCGGACCTGCGCACCGTTCGGACCATTGCGATACGTCGCCGCAATGGCGCCCGTCGTGTTGCAAGGATCTTGGTTGGTGAAGGTCGGGAAGTTGTTCAGCTGCGGTGAGAACAACTCACCGATGCTGGGCGCACGCACGGCATGTTGCACGCCACCGCGGAAGCGCAGTGAATCGTTCACTGCCCAATCCAAGGTGGCCTTCCAAGTGGTGTCATCACCCGAGCGGTTGTTCTCGGTCAGACGCCAGCCAGCCGTCAAAGAAATCGACTGCGCGAACGGCAGATCCTTAACGAGCGGAACCGACACTTCGGCGAAGAGATCCTTGAAGTTCAAGAAGCCCGTCACCGGGAGCTGCTGGTTGAAGCCCGCGACCAGACCCGGCTGCAAGCCACCATCGGGCTTGAAGTCGAAGTCGAGTTCACGGTAGCTCGCGCCCACGGCCGCCTGCACGGTGCCCGCCGAGATCTCGAAGAGATCACCGGTCGCCGTTGCTTCGACCACAGCCTGCTCGATCACCGTCAGGTTCTTGGCCTCGAGGCTGATGTAATCGCGGCAAGCCTTGCTGATCTCAGCATTGCCGAAGAGGTTCAAGCCGCCAGCACAGAGCGAACGACCGCCATCGGCGGCGTCGAGCAACTGCTGCGTGCGATCGCGACGAACGTTTCCGCCCTGAATTTCCGCGTTGACCGAGCGGCCGTAGGTTGCGTAGACGTCGTAGTTCCACGAGCCGGCGATATCGCCCGACGCGCCCGAGACCAGCTGCCACACGTCGTGGGTGTTGAAACCCGTGCGACCGCCGAGCGTATTGAAACGCTTGGAGAAAGCAATCGGGGCAGTCGGCGCAGCGCGCGATGCCAAGAGCGGCTTCAGGGAAGCCGGGATGAACGGGTTGGTCACCGGAACAGTGAACCCCGTCGTGCCACCGGCGGGCGTCGGCGCGAGTTCCTGCAGTGCGTTGTAGTTCGTATAAATGATGCGCGCGTACGGCTTGAACTTGTCGTTGATCTCGAGCTCGATGTTGGAGTACAGGCTCCAGCGCTCCATCGGCAACACGAGAATGTTCGCCGGCTCGAAGTTGTACGAAAAGAAATCCGGGAAAAACGATGTCGCGATGTCGCTCTCGGGACCGGTATAGCCGACCACGTTGCGGGTTGAGTTTCCACCAACACCAGTGCAGAACAGCGAGCCATCCGGGTTGAAACCAAAGCCTGAGGAGCCACCGTTGGTGTTGCACTTGTTGGGGCCGAAGAGCGCGTCGACCGCTGCCTGTGACGGCGTCGCCGTACCAGGGTTCCAAGAGCCGCCCGGGAAAATGGAGGTCGAGCTGCTCGCCTGAGCGGCGAAACCACGCGCACCCTTATAGATGGCATCACGGCTGAAGTAGCTGGCATTGAATACCGCGCTGCCGCGACCATCGGCGAACTTGCCGCCCATCGTGATGTCCGAGCCCCACTCCTGACCATCCTCTTCTTCCGTCAGGCGGTACTGCGAGTTGATCGCGAGGCCATCAAAGTCCTTCTTCATGATGAAGTTGACGACACCCGACACGGCGTCCGGGCCGTAGGTCGCAGCCGCGCCACCGGTGATGATCTCGACGCGCTCGATGAGAGCAGCCGGGATCGTGTTGATGTCCACCGTGCCGGCGCTGGTCGAACCCATCGCGCGACGACCGTCGACGAGCACGAGGTTACGACCCGAACCGAGGCCACGCAGGTCGATGACCGCACGGCCGCCGTTGCTCGGGTTATTCGACTGCGAGCTCGAGCTCGGGACGATCTGCGGCAGCGTGTTCAGGTACTGTTCAACCGTCGTGTAACCGCTCTCGACGATCGCATCCTGATCGACCGACAGAATCGGGCTCTCGGCGACAGCATCGCGCTTGGCGATACGCGAACCGGTGACGACGACCTCATCGAGAGCCGCATCGGCCTCTTGGGCTTGGACGGGCGCAGTGGCAGTGATCGCCATGGCGCCAATGGCGCTCGTCAGGATGGCCTGACGAACCGCCGAAGAAACGTGCAATTGCTGAGACATGAAGTCCCCTCCGCAAGTGATTGGAACAAACCGAACCCCGGATTATGCGCAACTGGAACCGAGAATCAACGAAATTGTTGCAGCGAGGGCATCGATGTTGCTTGAGCGCAACAATCGAACGCTAAGTCGATATCCAACCCGTGGTTCGCGCACCAATCCTTAGGTGGTCCTTGCCAAGTCGCCTGCTAGTTTCGAGCGGTCTATCCCGACTGACCACCCGGAGCCTGCCTGTGACCCAGAAGACTCGTCGCGAATTCATGACCTCCACCATGGGAGCCGGTGCCGCAGGCATCGCGGCCGGCGTCTCGCTCGTCGGCAGCGCCTCGGCGGCTCACCCGGCCAAGCGTGGCTATCGTCTCTCCACCGATGAACTGAAAGCTCGATTCAACGATCCGATCTGGAATCGCGAAACGTCGGCCAAGATCGAGGGCGACACCGCGCCCGGCAAGTATGTGAATGGCTATGTCACCGGCACCGTCATGGGCGTGCGCGATAACGAAGCGGTCCGCGCTCTGTTCGGCTTCGAGGTGTTCTCGTCGATCCGGGTTCTGAAGCAAGAGAATGGCGACTACCAACGCCTCTGCCGCGAACTGATCTTCTATCGAGATTTAAATACCGGTGAGTTGATGGATTCTTGGCTCAACCCCTACACCAATGAAGAGGTGGCGGTGGTCGATGTTGCCAATGACCCTTTCAACTACGTCATCTCCGACCACTTTCCGGATCCGCCGAGCTATGGCGGCCTCAACACGGCCAAGCCGCCGCGCCGTCCGCTTATTCGTAACTGGACCTTGCTCAACGACGACACGGTTGTGCTGACGAGTGACATCCACCTCTACTACCGCAACAAGCTCGATCCGGCCATTTGGGTACGTGAGTCAGCTGGCCCCATGAATCGTGTATCGGAACTCTTCCGCTACTCGATTCGACGCGAGGACATCGAGAACGATGCGCTCACCCATATGCCGCATACGGGTGTCTGGAACCGAATCACGCCTTGGTTGCCATGGATGCTAATGGGTACGGCGCCCGGGCACATCGTCTACGCCGGCACGTTCAGCTCCGTGCCGAGCGTCGATTCAGTACCGGCCCCCGTTGCGAAACGCGTTCGCGAACGTTTCCCGCAATACACGGTGGCGCCCGAAAAATGGGTTGACCCTAGTTACTCGAGCCTCGAGAACTACGCGCGCACCCAGAAGCCAGCGAAACCCAAATAAAAGGCCAGCGCTGCGCCGACATTGACGCCGAAGTCGGCCACGCTCTAACTCAGGGCGTGGCCGCTTCCATATAGGCCTCTAAGATTTTTGCAAACCGCTCGGGCGATTCGAGGGGCGGATAGTGACCCACATCCGGCATCACCATCATCGATACATCCGTACCACTGAGATACCCGGCAAGCGCTTTCCCGGCAGGCACCGGCAATAACAAATCTTTGGCCCCCCAGATCAATAGGGTTGGGGCCTTGACGGCTTTCATCGCCGCTTTGGCTTTTTCCTGGTCAGCGACCTTCGCTACAAGGCCGATCAGATGCGGCTCGGGGGCGCGCCGATTGAAGTCGTAATACTGCTCACGGATATCGGCCGAGAGCCTCGCCGGATCGCCACTAAAATAATCAAGAAATGCGCTCCAATAATTTCGATTTCGCAGCCCGGTTTCTTTGGCGATGCGCTGCTGCTCTTGAAACTCCTCTGACGGCGGTAGGTGCCCGGTCGTCACCGTATCGGCGGGCGCGTTTGACAAGACGAGGCGCTCGACCATCTCGGGTCGCTTTGCCGCCAAATACACGCCGAGTGTTCCTCCGCTGGAAACGCCAACGAAAGTCACCTTGTCCACTCCGAGCTGTGCGAGCAAACCCTCGGCGATATCGACAGGCTGTAGTCGGCGCATATGTTCATCCGTCACCGTCCCGGAGAGCCCCTGCGCCGGCACGTCGTAGCGAATCACTCGATATCGATCCGTAAGTCGAGGCGCGATGAAGTCCCAAGTCTTCAACGTGCTTTGCGAGCCGTGCACCATCAAGATGGCGGGTCCCGCACCTTCGTCCTTGTAGTAGACCTCGACACCGCCGATCACGGCGATCTTCCCGACCGGATCGGCATATTTCGCGCGTAACTCGGCCAAGGTCAATGGCTCACCCTCTGCGGCGAAGGCCGATGTACCCATCAACAGCAACAAACAACAGACCATCGAGAACGAACGCATACGATCTCCAGACTAAAGTTATTTCCGAGTGAGTCTCACGGCGCCTTCCGAGGCGAGCCTTTTCCCCAATTCAGATCGCGCGGTTAACGCAGTTGAACCATCGCCAGAGGCATGGGCTGCAAGAAAGAGCTCGATGATCTCCACTGTACTCAACAACATGGAGAGCTGTGGCGGCACAGGCAGTTCCGGCCGACAAATCGCACTACCAAAATAATGGTCAACACCCTCAAGCACGAGCGCATATCGCGATCCATTCGCGCTCGCCGCATCATAGGCAACCAGATGATCCTGCCAGCGTGCGCCCGCCAGACCTAGCGGAATATCACGATCTCCGGTCTGAATCAGCGCAGGCACATCGAGCGATGAATACGCAGCAGAGTCGACGAATCCCGTAATGGGTCCGGGCGGCGATAGAGCCACGACTGCACTTACACGCAAATCTCTTAGCTGTCCCGCTAATTCTATTGGCGCAGACGGCCTCGCCCCACCTAACGTCAAAGAAATCAGCGCGCCGTAGCTATGACCCATCGCAATATAACGAGAATCTATCGTCAAAGACAGTGCGTGCATATCCTGCAAACGCGCCGCCCAACTGGCCATGCCTTTGAATTGAGTCGTTAACGGATGCTCGGTGGAGTCAACGTGGAGCGGAGCCCAGATTTCGTAACCTAAATCACAGAGGGGCTCGAGCAGCCTCGAGTACTTCCAAGGCGAGGACGCCGCGCCGTGAGAAAAGTGAATACGCCCGATTACTTTTCCGCTCGGGCGCCAGATATCGACCTGAATCGAGCGGCCATCGACTGTACGTAACGTCTCGCGCGATAACTGCCGAGCTTGCGACAAGCGGCTCGAGATAGCGCCGACCAGCATCAACAAAACACCTTGGCGTCGATCGATCCTCACCTATACCCTCCGTCAAACTCATCGCCTGCATAGGCACGCAGCTCCTTCCGATAACGCTGCAATAAACGTTCGGCGAAAGCGGCAATCTCTTGCTCCCGACTGCGTAACTCGGGGACATGCATACCGACCGCGATCACACCATGTCGCTGCTGATCAGCACTCATAGGAACGGGCCAGGCGATGATGCCCCAACCATCCGAGCGGAGGTTGAAACCGACCGCATAGCCGCGCTTTGAAACCTGCTGTACCGCGCTCGTGATATCGCGCATGGTTCGAAATCGTCGTCCCAACTGCACACCGCGCCGACGCGCCGCTTGGGTCAAGTGACTCAGTTGCTCTCGCGAGTAGGTCGTAGCCATCGCGAGCCCGGGTGTCGAAAACGGCTCAACTAATTCCCCGAGCGTATTGGTACTGGTGCCCGGCACACGACCGAGCAAAATCGCCGAGAGGCGCATATGCACACCCGCCGGCAACCAGATGCTGACCGTGCCACCCGTGTGTGCACGGAGTGCCGACATGGTCGTTCTCAAGGGCGGTAGATAACCGCCAATATCGGCAAGGCGTCGACCGAGCCCACTGAGCGTCGGACTGATGGCGTAGCTCGCCGAATCAGCGTCGATGTCGAGAAAGCCGAGTTGAGTCAACTTTTGCAGTAGCCGATGCATGCTCGAGGCGGGCACACGCAAACGCGCGGCAATCTCCCCGTTCGTAAGCGGATGCGGCGACACACTGAATTGCTCGAGCACTTGCAGAACCCTGCCCACCGTTCTCGATGACCCCTGCATCAACCTACCCCCGAGTCGTGTCCAAAGAGAAGATGTAGCACCTTTTGAATTCCAATATTGGAATAACCGGTCACTTTGCCAATCCTCGGCCAAGTGAGGTCTGCCGGGCGGATGGTAGTTTCACGGCACTGTCATCTCTACGCGGGGGTCGAGAGACAGTGTGATTCTAAAAACTGGAGGATCGGGCGATATGCTTATTAGAAAAATCTCCTGCTCGACACTGGCGGCAACCGCCCTGTGTCTCGGCGGAATGGGCACTTCGGTAGCCCAAGACTCGGCCTCGATGGCCGGACTCGAAGAAATCATCGTCACGGCACGTAAGCGAGCCGAAACGCTGATCGAAACGCCTGTGGCGGTTTCGGTGCTGACGAGCGAAGACATCGAAGCTAAAGGCGTACGCGACCTATATGACGTCGCGTTGTTCACACCGGGCCTCACCTACTTCGATGCCATCCAGAACCAGCTCGGTACTCCGGTCATCCGCGGTATCTCGCAAACCAACCTGAACAGCCCCGATCGAAACGTCGCCATCTTTTACGGCGGTGTTTACCTATCGAATACGAGCGCCTCGAACCTCGAAATCCTGGACCTCGATCGCATCGAAGTCGTCAAAGGTCCGCAATCGGCGCTTTATGGTCGCAATGCCTTTAATGGCGCGATCAACTTTGTGCCCGCGGCGCCGACTCGCGAATTCAAAGCCAAGATCACGGGAACACTGGGAACCGACGCACGTCGTGAAATGCGCGTCATGCTCTCAGGCCCGCTCGGCGAAACGCTGCGTGGCCGTATCGCAGCCAGCACCAACTCTTTTGACGGCAGCTGGGACAACAAGGCAGAACCCAGCGCAGGTCTCGGTGGCTACGACACCAAGAACCTCTCCGGCTCTTTGGAGTTCACTCCGAACGACCAGTTCACCGCACGCGCGTTCGCGTACTACACAGACGACGTTCGTGATTCCACCGCGATGTACATCGTCCCGGCGCTCAATTGCGGCCCTGCGGGTCGACCGTTGTCAGCCTATTGCGGTGACGTTCCGGTCAAAAATGATCTTGCCGCGAACCCGGATTCACTCGCTTTCGCCCGTGAAGTGACATTGGCTGCACTCGATCTCGAGTACGATTTCGGTGGCGTAAAGCTCACCAGCCAAACCTCAATTTACGACGCTGAAAACGACAACGCGTCGGACAACTCCTTGGGCGCTAATAACGGCCAAGGCAACATCTTCAACATCGTGAGGTCAACGGCGCCGACCGTGGTACTGCGACAGCAGGCACTGCCGGTCTTCACCGGCTCCGGAAAGGGTTCGACCGAGACGCTGACCGAAGAGCTTCGTCTCGAAGGCAAGGTCGGCGAAAGCCTCAATTGGGGCATCGGCGGCTTCTACAGCAAAAACGAGTTCGTCTCTCGTGGCCGTCTTTCGTATGACGCACGAGGCCTCGCACCGGGCGAGCGCCCGCAGTCGGACAACTTCTTCTTCATCGCCTCGAATCCGGTTGCCGCTCTATCGCAAAACCCCACCGTCGACATGGTCGATTTGTCGCGCTTCATCGGCGAAGACAAGCAAACTGCGTTCTTCGGTCTCGTCGAATACAAGATCAACAACGCCTGGACCGTCGGGGCGGAACTGCGACGCGACAAGGAAGACCGTCAGCGCTATAACCAGGTCGTCGGTCTAAATACCTTGCAAAAGGGTGAGTTCAGCTACACGACGTGGCGCGCCCACGCCGACTTCACGCTGAGCGAAGATCAACACTTCTACGCGTCTGCGGCGAAGGGCGTGATCTCCGGTTACTTTAATGGTCAAACCGACGCGGTTGCCGGCAATGCTGCGGTTCCCGTCCAACTGCAGACCTATGATCCCGCCGAGAACAAGACCTACGAGCTCGGTTGGAAAGCCCAGTGGCTCGAGCGTCGCTTGAGCTCTGAAGTCGTGTTGTTCTTCATCGACTACACCGGTATCCAGATCCCGGCGACTCCGCCAGCCCCACTCATCACCAACCTCGTGCAGAACGTGGGTGACGCGACGGCCAAAGGCGTTGAGCTCTCGCTCAACTACCGTGCTTCCGAGAAGTGGCAGTTAGGCATGACTTATTCGTACACGCCAACCGAGTTTGCCAAAGGCACAGTCGATGCGGGTGTGCTGCGCTATTGCGGTGGTTCATCCACGGCGATCCCGGCGGCCGCGGTCGGCTTCTGTCCGAGCCTCGAGTTCCGCGGCAGACTCCTGCCTGACGTTTCGGGCAAGCCACTGCCACGCTCGCCCAACAGACTCGCGAGCATTTACGCAGCATATGACACGCCGATCACGGGTGATTGGTCGTTCTACGCTCGTGCAGATGGTAGCTACACGGCTGCAACGAACATCCTGACTATCGGCTTGACGACGATCCCGTCGCGCACGCTCTTCAACGCACGCGTGGGTCTGCGTCACGGCCCGCTCGATGTCGCGCTCTGGGGCCGCAATATTTTCGACGAGAAGTACGTCACCACGGCGATCAACCAGCCGCCCATGGTCGCAGGTCCTTCCGTCTTTTCCCCGAACGCATCGCAAGGCGACCGCGCGATGTTTGGTCTGACGGCGACCTACTCCTTCGGCGACAAGTAATCGCCGAACGACACCCCCCCTCCGATGTTTCGACATCGGAGGGGGAGCGGCTCCGAGCCCTCTCGGATGACCCCGCCCGGACGGTCTGGTAACGTCCCCGTCCGATATGCTCACAACGCCCGCCAACGGTGTACTGCTCCTCTCGAGCCTCTCGTTCCTGACAATCGGCATCGTCGGATGGCTATCGGTGTCGAATCCCGACCGTTCCGCTCGAATCTGGTTGTTCGCGTTCGTGATTGCCGGCATCACTCCGCTACTCGGCGCCGGTCAACCAATGGATGCACGGGCGTTCGTGCTGGGCTCGACAGCCATGGCACTTTCGTTCGCCCTGTTTGGGCTCAGCCTCAAAGCGCTCTACAACGAAAGGCTCGCCCTACGCGACTATATGGTGGCACTGGCCGTGCTTTCTTTGGTGTTCATGGCTCTGCTCGGCTACCTGTTCAGCAACGCCTCGATCGCAGCACAAGCGACGGCCTTTGCTTTTGGTAATGGCGCCGCGGCGACGTGGGCAACCGTCGAAGCGATGAATCTCGCCAAAAGAACGCGATCGAGATTCGCGTCCCATCTTGCCGTGATTTTTGGCATCCAAGCTGCCGTGCTAGCGCTGCGTATCCCACAGGTTTGGATGGGCGAGGAAGCTCGTCTCTCCGATAACGATCCGTTGGCTTTGTCGATCGTGCTCGCACTCTCGCTGTGCGGCATCGTCAAAGCCATTTCCTACTTCGCTCTACGACTCGAAGAGGTGCGTAATCAAGTCCAGCGCGATGCAGAACTGGTTCAGGAGCAAGCAAAACGCCTTGCACAGAAAAACAGCGAGCTCGTCTCTGCCATGCATGCCGTGCCAGTGGCCTGCGTGGTCACTGATCCTGCGCTACGCGTGATTTACCTGAATGCCGAGGCGCGACGTCTGATTGGATCGGCCGTTGACGCCGACTCGAGTCCTCGGCTGTCGGATTGGCTGATCGGATTACACGATGCCCAGCCAGTTGCCATCACCTCGGCGCGCCACGCCTTTCTGAAAACTCCAGACAGCGCAAGCGCGCTGGCAATCGAGATCTCCGTCAGTGGCGTCGATAGCGAAACGCCGGGCGCTCAGTGGGTATTCCTGCTCAAGCCCACGGAGCACTCGCAATCGATACTCGAATCCATCTGGACGAGTTTTACCAGACGCGAAGATAGGACGGCCCTGATCATCGATGATGCCGGTCGCGCCGTCAGCGCTCAGGCTGGGTGGGGCGAAGTGCTGGGCCCTTACGCCGTATTCGACTTGCCCGAACTGCGTTTCGGCGGTATCACCGAATCACGTGACGCCGCGGGCCTTGACCTCTGGGCTACCTTGGCCAAATTTACGGTTGATCACTCACAGATCGATCGCGCGCGTAGCGAGCAGAAAAACGGGCGCGGCTCCTCGCTGCTGCTCAGAGACGAAAAGGGCCATCAAATCACCTGCAGCTTCGTGCCAATCAAGTCTCGTACATCCACGGAACAACGCTGGCTGGTTGAAATTGGCTGGAAAGCGTCTAGACCAGCCGCTGCCGAAATCAAACCGCGGCCGTCGCGTGAGCCACAACCGGAACCGATACGATCGATCAAGACAGTCGATGTGCCGGAGTTTCTGAAGAAACGCCCGCAAACAGACTGACGGTACATAACTACTTTATGGAGCATTACAGCGATGGCTGAACGGAGTTGGCTCGCGCGTAGCCTGGATGTCGTCGAGCGCGCTGGAAATCGCTTGCCGGATCCGGCAGTGCTATTTTTGATTCTGATGGTGACCGCCTGGGTGGTCAGCAATGTGCTTGCGCGCTTCAGTTTCGTCGAAATCGACCCTCGCAGCGGCCAACCGATTGAAATTCGTGATCTGCTCGCAGGCCAATCTTTGACCGCCTTCATGGCAACCATGGTGAGCACCTTCACGAGCTTTCCGCCACTCGGTGTTGTTCTGGTTGCGATGCTTGGGCTTGGCGTCGCCGAACACTCGGGGTTTATCAATGCCACGCTGCGCGCTGCAATGGCGGTCACGCCGCGCCAACTTTTGACGCCCGCCCTGATTGCCGTCGGTATTTTGAGTCACGTGGCAGTCGACGCCGGTTATGTCCTGGTCATACCGCTTGGCGCAGTGATTTTCTATGCGGCAGGGCGTCACCCACTGGCGGGTATCGCGGCGGCTTTTGCAGGCGTGTCTGGCGGATTCAGTGCAACCATGGGGGTTCCGTCGAGCCTCGATCCGCTGCTAGCCGGCTTAACTCAGACGGCGGCGCACTTGGTCGACCCCAGCATCGTCATCAATCCGCTCAACAATTTTTATTTCACGACGGCCTCAGCGATTTTCATCGTGCTACTTGGCTGGGCGCTCACCGATCTTGTCATTGAACCGCGTTTGCGATCGACTGCCGTGGATGGCGACCCCGCCAACCTGCCGACTCAAGAGCCCCTGACAGATGCAGAACGGCGTGGTCTGCGAGTAGCACTCCTCACAGCCGTCGCGGCAGGAGCGCTCTTTGCTTTGACCTTGATGGGTGATGATACCCCTTGGGCAGCCGCACCCAACGCAGAGGGTGAGCGTCTATTGCTCACATCGAACGCCCCCTTGATGCAATCCATCGTTCCGATCATCTTCATCGGATTTCTTTTGCCGGGCATCGCCTATGGCATGTCTGCCGGCACTATCAAAGAACACCGCGATGTCATCGCAGGCATGACCAAAGCTATGTCGGGCATGGGCTATTACATAGTCATGGCTTTCTTCTGCGCTCAGTTCATCTACGCTTTCGGCCAATCCAACCTAGGCGCGCTGTTGGCGCTGAAGGGAGCGAACGCCCTGCGTGAGGCTGCTTTGCCTATGGGAGTGACGCTGGCGGGTATCGTCCTGCTTACCGCAACCGTCAACTTATTGATCGGATCAGCCTCCGCCAAATGGGCACTCATAGGCGCGATCATGGTACCGATGCTGATGCAGCTTGGCGTATCACCCGATCTCACCCAAGCGGCTTATCGCGTGGGCGATAGCTCCACCAACATCATCACACCGCTGCTTCCTTACTTCCCGCTGATCGTGGTGTTTTGTCGTCGTTACGTCCAATCAACCGGCATCGGAACCCTGGTGGCGCTGATGCTCCCGTATTCCATCAGCTTCATCGTCGGCTGGACCGGATTTCTTCTGCTCTTCTGGGCACTGGGAATTCCCCTCGGAGTGGGCGCGACGTACGACTACGTACCCTGAAGTATGAAAGTCGTGCTAGTTTTCATACGTGTTTCGAGTCCTTCTCATTTTGGCGTTGTCGTTGCCGCAATTGGCTCACGCACACGGATTGAATCTATCGCTGACCGACGGTAGCGATGCGATCACGGGCAATGTGACCTACGCCGACGGCGCGCCGCTCAGCGGCGCCTCGATTGCCTTGCAACGAACTGCGGACAACAGTGCGGCAGCCGAACCTGCAGTGACCCGCACAGATGCAGAGGGACGCTACGCCTTCCCCGCTCCGAGACACACCGGCGAATATCGAGTGATCGCCGATGACGGCCTAGGTCATCGTGTCGAAGTGGTTTTTGTCGCCCGTGGAGACCAACGAAAGCTGGGTACGACAAACGCACAATCGGCTTGGTCTCGATGGTTGAGTGGGCTCGGCTATCTCGCTGGTTTGTTCGGCGTCACAGCTTGGTGGCTATCGCGACGCAACAGACCGCGCATCGAGACCTTGTGATATGCATATCGCAGAGGGCGTGCTCGATACTCCAACTTTGCTTGCGGCAGCAGGTTGCACCGCGTTCGGACTTACGATCGGTTTGCGTAGACTGACGCCTCGAACGCTACCGACCGCTGCCTTGTTTGCTGCCGTGTTCTTCCTGGTCGGAACAATCCACATACCGATCGGCGTGGCTAGCGTACATCTCATCCTGAACGGTTTGATTGGCCTGTTACTAGGATGGCTGGCTTTTCCGGTGATCTTCGTCGCGTTGGCATTGCAGGCGTTGCTATTCTCCTTCGGTGGTTTCACCTCACTCGGCGCCAACACGCTGCTGATGGCGTTACCGGCTGTCATCGCCGGCTTGACCTTACGCCCATTACTACAACAGCCGTCATCGAGACCCAAATTATTGATCGTAGGCGCATCCGCCGCGACGATCGGCATACTCGGTGCGACGCTCTTGGCAGCGATCATGCTGTGGTCTACTGGTGGTGCCACGCTCAGCAGCCTCATCAGCTTGTTCGTCGCAGCACAGGCTCCGGTTTGGTTGATTGAAGCGATCGTCACCGCTTTGACAGTCGGCATGCTTGGGAAAGCGCGGCCGACAGCGTTCACTCTCGGAACGTAGCGCAGCCTATGAGTCACGTTCACCAACCTGATGGCCGATTGCGTCTTGCCGCCGTGCTACTCGTTAGTGTTGCTACAGCACTGACTCAAGCACTTTCGTCGCTTTGCGCCATGCTATTCATTGCATTACTGACGATGATGATCATCGCAGCCGCCGATAAAACGCTGATCGAGAATGTCGGAAGACGCTTACTTCGCGTCAATGCGTTTCTTGTCATCGTTTGGATAACCTCATCCGTGAACTGGCGCTATCTGGCAATCGATGAAGTAGGCACGCTGCTTGCCACACAGATGAGTCTGCGCGTCAATATCGTCACGCTCGCAGCCAGTCTGTTGCTGGTGCGAATGACCGGGGTAGATTTAGGTCGTGCGGCGGTCGGCTTGGGACTGCCGAGTGCGCTCGGCGCCCTACTCGCACAGGTGGCCCGTCAGGTGTCGTTACTATCAGAAACCAAGATGCGCCTCGATCGCGCAATGAGAGCACGAGCCTATCGATCGGCTTTCGGATTCCGGTCACTGCACGTGAGTGCACAGATGGTGGCGTGGCTGATCATCCATGCTCTGGCGAGATCCGAACGAATTTCCTTGGGCCTACGGGCGCGCGGTATGAGCCCGACCCGGTGGCTGGTTCGAGAATCCACTGCATGGCGAGCTCTGCCCAAGACCGATTGGTCGATTCTTGGCTCAGTCATCGTCATCATCGGCCTCTGCTTATTATTGCCGACGCTGGAATTTCAATCATGACGACACTACTGCGGATGCAGAAAGTCGCGGTAACACGCTCGGCTCGTCCCGTGCTGTATAGCGCAACTCTGGCGCTACACGATGGCGAACGCCTCGTGGTTCGTGGAGGTATTGGCGCGGGCAAAAGCACGCTGCTGCTCGCCGCTCTCGGCCTGCTGGAGCACCAGTCGGGCAGCATTGAACTGCTGGGACAGCCCTGCAGAGTTGAGGACGATTTCGCACCGTTGCGCGGCAAAGTGGGTCTCCTATTTCAAGACCCCGATGATCAGCTGATCGGCCCGACGGTCCTTGAGGATGTCGAATTTGGCCCGCTCAATTTGGGGTGGGATGCGCATCGTGCTCACCATGCCGCCGACGACGCCCTCGACCAAGTCGGGCTCCTCCATCTATCGGAACGTCCTGTTCATGAACTCTCTGGCGGCGAGAAGCGTCTCGTGTCGCTCGCTGGATTGCTCGCGATGAAGCCGAATGTGCTGCTATTGGATGAGCCGACGGTCTCGTTGGATAACGAAACGACCGAGCGCATTCTCGAAATATTGCTTGCGAGCAAGCTTTCGATGTTGATTGCGACTCATGATCCGCTCTGTATCGATCGATTAGCCACGCGCAGCGTACTACTCGAGCACGGCACCATCACCGACTAATCAGAAGCCGTACACCAGATTTAAAGTCGTCAAGGTATCGGTCTTATCACGACCTGATGGTGGGTCCGTGTTGTGACGAACGCCCAATCCAGCAGCTAAAGAGAATCGCGCATTGATTTTGACTTGTACTGCTAGCTCATTCGACAAAAAGGTGTTGGCTTCGCCAGCTTCAATAATCAACTTATTCTTCAAGCTCGTCGTGTCAGTGAGCTTCTGTTCGTAGCGCAGCTCGCCTGAAAAAATGACATTGTCTTCGGTCAAACCGGTCAGCGCAGTTTCGAGACGGCGAAAACCGAGACCGGCCTGTCCAAACAACTTGAAGTCTTCCTCATCAAAAAACCGGTGACCTAATCCAGTCACCAAGCTCGCTTGATAATCGAACCCACTAAATCGATCGTCCTCATAGCGCGCGCCACCGTACCAATAACTGCGCGGACTAAAGCGATAATCGGTTTGCCACGATGCTGCATATCGCTCGGCGTTACGATCGCCTTCGCTGGAGGCGCGTAGCGCAGCGACACCAAACGCGTTTTTCCAAGTAGCGGTCTCTCTGGCCATCTCGAGCTTGGCGTTGACCGTATCCGCATCGGAGTTACCCCGAGCGAGCACGAATCCAAGCTGCCCTTCTCCACCCCATAATTCCGCCGAGAAAGCCGGAGTCGTTCCCAATACCTTGATGCCGACTATCATCCAGCCAAGCAGGTTGTTCTTCACGGCGTACATCCACTCTGAAAATATCGAAAAGCCATGATAAAACAATCTCCATCGCTAAACTTCGGCCTGATCAAAAACAAGTTTTGATTTCATTTTGGTGGAGACTTATTTATGGGGATCATCAAAGAGTTTCGTGAATTTGCTGTACGCGGAAACGTCATTGACCTCGCTATAGGTGTCGTCATCGGCACGGCTTTTGGCCGTATCGTCTCGTCGCTAGTGGGTGATGTGATCAGCCCGCTAATCGGTCGCTTGGCAGGTGGTGTCTCTTTCGTTGAGTGGCAAGTTTCACTCGGTCGAACACCAGATGGCGAAACAGAGCTCTGGTTGCGATTCGGATCGTTTCTTCAGACGATTTTCGACTTTACGATCATTGCAATCGCGCTATTCGTAGCCATCAAAGGGCTCAATCGATTGCGAGCGATCGGTGAAGCGGGCAATGCCGATGGCCAGACGGCGGCACTGCCTGCTCCAACTCCACCAAACGCTGAAGCGGCGGAAACCCTAAGGCTGCTGAGCGAGATTCGTGACTTGCTCAAAAATCAATCGCGGAACGCGTGATATTGATCAGTCAGTGACGCTCAATGTACGGTGGCCCATCGTTTTTGATAAAGCTCGGTCAAGACATCGAGCTTGTCACTGAGCATCCCGGACCGAACGTTGTCGTTCACTCCAAACACCATCCATTGGTCTTGATTGATACAACAGGTCGCCCATGACGTAAGTTCAGGAACGTCTGGGCGGCCAGATCGCGCAAATTCTACCCAGTAGCGACGTAACCGCTCACTCGTTCTGCGAGTCGATTCATTGATGATTCGGTCACTGCCAAACAACATCAGCTGATCAAAAGCATGCGGAGTGCCGACCATTCCGGGCAAAAGCTGCTCGGGAGCAAGATCAACGTAGTAGAGCCACGCGGGTGCGTCAACCGTTCTCATGGCCGTCGCCAGCATTCGAGCCGAAACTAGATATCGTGTGTCACCGAAGGCCCGCTGAATACCGATGTCGCGGCTGATCGCAAAGTCACTGGCATATAGGCTCTCGATGGTAGAGAGCGACTCGCCGAGCATACGCGCGAATCGATCCACACTGATCCCCGACTGTGGCATCACCGAGCCCTCGAAGCTGTTGCCGCCCGTCATAAACGGCACTTTTGCTTGCTTGCCTCGAAGGAATAGTCGCGCGGGCTCTTCAGGCAGACTCGAGCCATCGACAATCGGCAACTGAAACCCCTCGACCGCATCGACCAATCTCTGTCCCTCGACTTCGCGCAACGGCGGCAATGATGTCGCGTTTGGATATGCGCGCGACAGCACGTGCATGCTGATTGATTCGGCACTGTCGGCTTTTCTCATATCGGCACTTAAGGGCGCGGGCTTCGGCGCGTCAGATGTACGCGGCAACGCCCAGGTCGAGTAGCCCGACTGCGCGATGGCTCGATGAAATTTTCCTGCGGCTTGCGGGTTGACCATCAACATATTGACGGCCTGTCCGCCGGCAGATACGCCAAACAGCGTCACATTGTTTGGATCTCCGCCAAATACGGCGATGTTTTCTTGAACCCAATCTAACGCGGCGACCAAATCGAGCAAGCCAAAGTTAGCTATATTCGACTTCAACGTCTCATGCGCCATGAATCCGAGTGGGCCCAAGCGGTAATTCATCGAGACGACAACGACACCATGGGTCGCTAAAACCTCCCCTGGAATACGGCCATCACCCGTGAGAAAACCGCCACCGTGAATCCAAACCATGACAGGCAAGCGTTCGCGTGTCGCCGAAGCCGGCGTCCATATATTGAGGAATAGACAGTCTTCGTCTGTTCGCAAAGCGGTCGAGGCAGCGCGCTTAGGCTGAAGACAGGCCGGACCATAATCCATCGCGGAAGTCATGCCCGAGAGTTTCTTTACTGGACGTGGCGGCTGCCATCGATGCCCCCCAGCAGGCGATTCCGCATAGCGAATACCGCGAAAGCTCCGTACACCCGTAGCATCGATCACACCGTGGTAATGACCAACACTCGTCATGACCTGCGATTCGTCCGCCGATGCGGCCGCAAGCTCGCTACTTAAAGCACTCGTCAACAGCATCCATAAGCACATCCGGTACATCGAATTAACTCCGATAGGGACAGACATAAACTAAACGTAATTTATCCGGTATTTCAGATCACGGTTGCCACCGTTAGACTGGCATACATGAAAATATCGTTTTTTACATCGACGCTCCGTATGCGTACTTTGATCTGGGGCGGCGCTGCTCTTATCTTGCTAACCCTTTGGTCGGTCATGCGGTTAACAGGGCAAGGTAACTGGACAGCGTTCGATTTTGTTGTCGCCGCTTTACTACTCGCCTCAGTCTGCACTGGACTCGAACTTGCCATGCGCTTATCCGCGACTTGGACCTATAGACTTGCTGCGATCATGACCGTGGGCGGTGGCTTTCTGATGGTGTGGGCTAATCTCGCCGTTGGCATCATCGGCAACGAAGGGAACCCACAAAATCTGATTTTCTATTCTGTCCTGCTAATTGGACTGGCCGGAGCTATCTACACGCGCTTCGACCCCAAGGGTCTGAAGTGGACCCTGCGTACGATGGCAGCAGCGCAACTGGCCGTGTTTTTACTCGCAACGTCTCTCGGCTGGGCTTTGTTGCCGGTCTTTACCATCTTCTACTTTGCGCTGTGGCTCATCGCCGGTGAGCTATTCGGTAAATCAGCGACTTCGCCTCATGGGAGCGCTCGGAAGGATTGATCTTGCTGGTCGCGTCCATTCGCGGTAAACGTAGATTACCGCGAAATGCCGGGGGGACATATGACGGCGATCAAAAGCGAATGGCCGAGAAAATGGCTTGCTCCGGCTTTCGTTTTTCTGCTGTCGGCTTGTGGTGGAGGTGGCGGTTCAACCCCAGCGTCTAATCCAACATCGCCAACCGCCTCTACGCCAGTACCGGCGCCCTCCGCCCCACCGATCGAAGCGAGTCAAGGGACGCTACTGCAGAATCCGGTATTGCAGTGCGGTACTTCCGTCGACACGCTGACAGCAGACTCCGCAGTGAATAGCGTTACGGTTTTCGAAAGTGGTCCGGTACGTCCACTTGCGCTTTCCGCGGATGGCCAACGGTTGTACGTAGTCAACGGGCCCGCTGGCTGCCTAGAAATATACGCACTCAACGGCGATGCACTCAGCTTAGTCAGCAGCGTCAGTGTAGGTCTCGAGCCGGTTTCGATAGCGGAACGAACTTCCAATGAACTATGGGTCGTTAATCATCTTTCGGACTCTGTGAGCGTGGTACGCCTGGATGGCACACCGCGAGTGCTACGGACACTACAAGTTGGCGATGAGCCAAGAGATATTGTTTTTGCTGGCAACAATCGTGATCGAGCCTTCATAACTGCCGCAAACCGGGGACAAAATCGCCCCGGCTTCACATCCGCCTCACTGACGACACCAGGAAGCGGTCGCGCCGACGTCTGGATATTCGATGCTGCCCAGCTTGAAGATTCCTTGAACGGGAAGCCTTTGAGTATTGTCACTCTTCCCGCTGATGTTCCGCGTGCATTGGCTGTTAGTAGCGATGGTCGAACCGTTTATGCCGCTGCATTCATGTCGGGAAATCGGACAACCGTCCTCCATCGCGATGCGATCAACACACCAAAGCCCGGTTTGACAACGAGCGCTGACGGCGTACAAGCCCCTGCTACCGGCTTGATTGTTCGCTACGAAGGGACTACTTGGCGCGATGAAGCACGAACCGACTGGTCAAGCCAAGTTAAGTTGACGCTGTCAGATGAAGATGTGTTTGCCATAAATGCGAGCGCGACGATTCCTTCAATCACCGACCGCTTCGTCGGTGTAGGTACGACGCTTTTCAATATGGCGGTAGCGGCAGATGGACGCATATTCGTCAGCAACACCGAAGCGTTTAATGAAGTCAGATTTGAGGGCTCGGGCCGACGGGGTAATAGCACTGTCAGAGGTCGTATCGCAGAAAGTCGTATATCGATGATTTCACCAACATCGGGAGCGGTAACTGCGGTCCATTTGAACCGTCACATCGACTTCAATCTGCCACAAGGTACGACTGTATCTGCAGCTGACAAGGCTCGTTCGCTTTCGCAGCCAACCGCAATGGTCTTGAATAGCAGCGGCGATACGCTCTTCACTGCCGCATTCGGATCAGCCAAAGTCGCTGCGCTACCCACGACAGCGTTGATATCCGGCTCCTATACATCTGACGTAACACGACTCATCGATGTCCCGGCTGGCCCCGCAGGGCTGGCAATCAATAGCGCTGGCTCACGTCTTTTCGTGTACTCGCGTATTGCACACGCCATCAGCGTAATCGACGTTCCTAATCGAACACTCTTGTCGACTCGCTCTCTGTTTTCACCCGAAAGCATCGCTATCAAAGAAGGACGCCGATTTCTGTACGACGCGACTTTAAGCTCTGCGAACGGCACGGTCTCGTGTGCAAGTTGCCATGTATTTGGTGATCTCGATCATCTGGCTTGGGACCTCGGCAATCCCGACGATCGCATGCAGACCAATCCAAACGCATATCTTCCACTGAGTCCTCGAACAACGCCGCGCTTTCATCCTCTCAAAGGACCGATGACAACCCAAACATTAAGAGGCATGAAGGGCAACGGCCCGATGCATTGGCGAGGTGATCGAACGGGGACTTCGCGAGCCGTTGTCCGTGGGACGACTGAATCACTTGAAGAAGCCGCCTTCAAGGAGTTCAACAGCGCTTTCGTGGCGCTACTAGGGCGCGAAACTGCACTTCCAGCAGATCAGATGCAAGCCTTCACCGATTTCGTAATGCAGCTCGCCATGCCACCCAATCCCGTCAGGGCACTCGATAACTCGCTAACTGAGCAAGAGTCGGCGGGTCGAAATTTCTATATGAACTTTCCTTCGACGCTTTTAGGGTCATGCGACAACTGTCATCGTCTTCGACCTCTCGAAGGACAATTTGGCACCAATGGATTAATGACCTTCGAGGGTGGCCGCATTACCGAGAACTTTAAGATCCCACAACTGCGCAATATGTATACCAAGGTTGGCATGTTCGGCTTCAGTGGCGACAACAGCGCGGCAACCGGACTCCAAATCCGGGGTTTTGGATTTAGTCACGACGGCGCGGTCGATACGCTCGAAAACTTTCTTCGTGATCCGGTTTTTATTTTTCCTCCACCGGCGGATGTGACACGCCGACAGGTCGCGGCGTTTGTCTTAGCTTTCGATACCAATTTGTTGCCGATCGTCGGCCAGCAAGTGACGTGGCGCCCAGGTACAAGTAGCGCAATTGAAGATCGACTCTCACTACTACGCAACCAAGCGCTCATCAGAACCCCGCGACCGTCTTGTGATTTGATCGCACGGATTACCGCGAATGGCGTCGCCCACAGTGCGTTGCTGCAGCTCGACGGTAACTGGGCATTTAAAGACGGCAGCATCCGTAACGAGGCACAATTAAAGGAATTGGCGAGTGTAGCGCAGCCAATCACGTTCACGTGTGTGCCGCCCGGCACTGGGCAACGTGTCGCGCTCAATCGAACCTAATAGTGAGTGTCGAGAATGTTCGACTCCACTAAGCGCCATACCTAACGCGTAGCCGGTACCGTAGAGCGCTCCCAAGCCAAGACAACTGGCTTTTTGATCGAGACAGTGACCGCGAGCTGTGCTTACACTCGGCGCCATGAACACTCAGCTCTCCGCGATCGTTGAGGCCTGCCGCGAGGCAGGGTTGGCCCTGGAAGGGGCGGTTCCCGAACACTGCGAGGTGACCGGCATCGCCGCAGTCCAAGATTGTGGCCCAGGCGATTTAGTGTTCGCCGATAAACCGGCTCTGCTGAACTACGTGCTGGAGCGACGCCCAAGGGTGCTGGTCGTGGCTCGCCGTCTGCGCGACCAACTACCTATCTCGGGCCCCACGACCGTGGTGTTGTCGACAAGCCAAGTATCGCTTGCACATGCCTTCATCAAGCAGCGTTACGCTGCGCGTGATTTTGACGCGGCAGGCTGGGAGGGTCCCGTACACCTGTCGGCCGTAGTGCATCCCTCAGCGACCCTTGGCACAGATACATTCGTAGAGCCGCGCGCCGTGGTGGGTCGTAACGTGGTGATCGGCGCACGTTGTCGCATCATGTCGGGTGCTGTTGTTGAACATGATGCGGTGATCGGGGACGACAGCATCGTGCATCCCAACGCCGTGATCGGTTACGGATGTCGCCTCGGCAAAGAGGTGGTAGTCGGCGCCGGCAGCGTGATCGGTTCCGAGGGCTTTGGTTTCGCCCAAGACTCAAACCGACGCAGTCACCCCATTCCGCAAACTGGGATTGTGGTCATCGGCGATCGCGTGCGTATCGGCGCTAATAATACGATTGACCGCGCAACCTACGCAGAAACCCGTATCGGTAGCGGCACCAAGTTCGACAACCTCTGTCATGTTGCGCACAACGTCGAGATCGGCGAGGACTGTCTCCTAACGGCCATGTTCTGCATCGCCGGATCGAGCCGCATTGGCAAACGGGTAATTGCAAGTGGACAGACCGGCGTCATCGATCATGTGAGTGTGGGTGACGATGTGGTGCTGGTGCATCGCGCGGGTGTAGTCAAAGATATCGAAAAGCCTGGAGTTTATGCGTCACTGCCAACGCAACCGATGGATGAATATCTTCGCAATATGGCAGCCACGCGTAAGGGAGCAGAATTACGCCGCCGAGTCGCAGATCTGGAGAAGATGCGAGCCGAAGACTGACCAGCCCCTATTCAACGCGAATCCGCTCGGTACCGGCTGATTCCGACTGGACTCGCGTGGACGCAGATCTGTAGACGGCTAAATTTCGCTCGGCGAGCCAGCTCTCACGACCACACACTAATCTCGACTTCTTCCCGCTTGCGCCGAGCTCTAAACAGTAGGAAAACGCGCTTTCCATTCGCGAAAGCGCTTCGCGGGCAGTCGACGGAATACTCTCGGCGATTCGAAACGAAAACACACCAACACAGAACCAGAAGTCAACAGAAGTAGAAAGCCCTTCCGCTTCAGTTTCAATTAATTCCAGTCCCGCCGAAAACTCTCGGGTCTCAGAAAATATTTCCAGCGCAAGACAAATGACATCCTCACGCCAGCTTAGCGTTGTATTTTTCGCGTGTAAATTTCTTATGATGTCACACAATACAAACGACGCCTCTTGGAATCTAGAAAATCGCTTCAGTTCTTTTACATATTTGAGTGCGAGGTAAGAATCGAGCGACTTCCTCTCAAACAATTGTTGTAGCAGCAACAGGTTTCGATTGCCCTTTCTCGATAGATTGTGCGGCTCGTAGCCATCGTGCGCTAAAACTACAGGAATAGACACAACTGATAATTGATGCCTCGGTTGCTCGTGAATTTCACCAACATAAGACACGCCCTTTGGCAGTAATCGTGAAACTCGGTCTCGAGACTCAAATTTCTCGCCCGGATAATCAAGATCTGTAAAGCTACTGACAATTTCGAGCTGCCCTACAAAGTCTGGCGCTCGTTGCTTAATTTCGGACAGCACCTCCGCACCACTCAAAAACCACTCATCTGCATCAAGAATTAATCGCCACGGGCACTTTGTTAACGTCAACGCAAAGTTACGAGCGTTTGAAAAGTTATCGTCCCAAGCGTAGTGGCTGACCGACGCGCCGACCGCTCTAGCGATCTCGACTGTCTCATCAGTAGAACCTGTATCGACAACGATCATTTCGTCGACTATCGATTCAACACTCTGCAACATACGCTGTATACAAGCGGCTTCGTTAAGAGCGATAGTTACGAGAGCAAGGGTCATTTATTAGACTCCTGATAGTTAGCGTATCGAACATAGCTTTAGGCAATTGATCATGAAACGCCAGCCTACTCTCCAGGATGATCAAGTCATTCTCAGTCCACTGAAAACAGCGGAGTTTGAAGAACTTCTAGCCATCGCCTCTGACCCGTTGATATGGGCGCAACACCCCAATCCGAACCGGTGGCAACGCGAGGTTTTTCGTACGTATTTCGATGGCGCGCTGGCATCGGGGGGCGCCTTCATGATCCGTAGTAAAGCTCACGGCAACGCCATCGGCAGCACTCGTTTCTATGATCATGACGCTCAAGCGAGCGAAATCAAGATTGGCTATACCTTCTTTTCTCGGAATCAATGGGGCAGTGGTACCAACCAGCGCGTCAAGCGGCTTATGCTCGACTATGCTTTTCAGCATGTGAAGCACGTGATCTTCCATGTGGGCATCCAAAACATTCGCTCTCGCATCGCCATGCAACGCCTAGGCGCCGAACTCGTCGGGGAGGAAGAGGTCGCCTACTTCGGCGAACCACCCAAAAAGAATGTGGTTTTTAGAATCACGGCGCCGTAACTTGGGCTAAGTCACGCGAGAGCGTGGATCCGCTTTGATTTACATCGGCGGATCAAGTAATTATGAGCATTGCGAGCAAATCAATTCTATTTTTTCTATCAATCACTCACGCACTCCCAGGTTCCGTGCGCACCGACTAAATTCGACTCTAGAAGTGAATGGTTTGTATTCGCTCGAAAAATCTCATTGATCGCTCTGAAGCGCGCCAATTCTCTTGAGACGGTCGACCTACCCTGCGATAGCCCAGCCTCGCCAGTGCGTACGCGTATCCAGTAACTCACTGCGGTTGCAGCTGTACAGGCACACAGCTGAAGCGCACTATCTTTTCAAGTTCTGTAAGAAACTCAACAATTATTTGGCACGGAGAGTGCTACAAGAATGGGTGACCAAATCTGTAGACGCACTGAATCGCCATAGACTGATTAACGCGATAACACGACAGATTTCTGTTGACGACTGGGCAAAGTGGGAGGCGCATTCCTCCCTTGTACACTTCGAAGCCAAGGAATTGGAAGCGGTACATCGTCTTTGTTTAACTCGTGTCATTTTCCCAACGACATCAATATTTTCGCTCTCGAGCGAATCACCATCGGGCGGACTGGCCGAGTCGACTTTGACTGGCAATGAAGGCTTGGTCGGATTGGATAGTCTGACGAAGACTTCAGAGCCCGCCATGAAGTACACGTTACAAACGGCGGGGTTCGGGATCGTGGTGACAGCAGACTTTCTGCAAAGAGAAATCGAAGTATCGTCGAGTTTCCGACGATGTGTTTTGGACTATTCGAGCGCGATCGTTCGGTACGCATCGCAAACTTGTTTTTGCTACCGCTACCACTCTGTTGAACAGCAAGTCGTGAAGATGATCCTACTCACGCTTCGCCGTACCGGTAGCGATGAAGTCGACATGACACATGAAAGAATTGGATTGATTCTCGGGATTCGTAGAGAAGCTGCGTCTACAGCGATAGGGCATCTCTCACATAGGAAACTCGTTCAGCAAAGCAGGAGTCGGCTTGCTGTCCCAGATTTAAGTAAACTCGAGAGCGAGGCGTGCGAATGCTACAACGCGATCTGCAAAATTCTGGGATACTCGTCACACTAAGTTAATAGCGCGGAATACTGTTCATGTCCTCTGAGATCGCAGGCATCAAGGAAGAAGTTCGTCTTCTCCGAGAGGAGTTTATTCAGCTCCGCGAGCGACATCTGATGGTCGATAAACAATATTCCGAGACTCTGGAGTCACTCAAGCTGCTTACCCAGCATTCAGCAGACGCGGCAAAACGAGCGTGTCGTGCCGCTGAGATGGCCGCCGACTCGGCCACGAGATCAGCAGAAGTGGCGCGACTCTCACTCGCGTCTAACGTTGTTATCGCTGCAGAACGTGCAGCCGAAGCTGCCGCGGCTGCCGCGCAGGCCGCCGTAGAAGCTGCTGCTGCAGCCTCAGCAGCGTGCGCTGCTGCAGCAGAGGCTGCAGCGAGACAGGCTGAGGAAGTCGCATTACAGGCGGCGGCAGAGGCCGCGGAAGCGACGCGACGAGCCACCCAAGCTGCCTCGGAGGCGGTAAAAATGGCGTCGCTCGCAGCTGAATCAATACAGACCGCACGCAGTAAGCAACCTAAGTAGCCAGCAAAGCTGACGTTGCTTCAACGAGACACTTCCAGTCTTTAATGGGTTGCGTGATGCTCGAATCTATACGGGGCAAACTG
>JACCDP010217511.1_pt1 | contig 32792 bp, 35 predicted proteins | sample 7445841 | NCBI WGS metagenome assembly JACCDP01 (sample SAMN15323441, study PRJNA562643) | freshwater metagenome | isolation source: river surface water | place: USA:Blue River Watershed | collected 2017-08-17 | reverse complement strand
GGAGTTTTCTTAATCTTATTTATAATCTTCTGCATATAGTTATCAACCTCTTGAGGAGGAATATTACCTATATCAATTTTGAATATTCTTTTTTCAGGTGCTCTCATAATACGATGTATCATCATCGCATCTTCCATCAATGTGATTTGCTTCCATAATCTTCTACCATTTTCAACCATAGATTTACCATAAGGTAGATAGTTAGTATCAGAATACAAACGGAAGTGAGCCATCTCATAATTATCATATTCCTTCTTACCTAAATAATCAGGATCAACTGTGAATTTTATTCCAGTTTCATGTCTATTGACTCTAGATGGGTCATGTGGATTTTCAGTTCTTATGGTATGATATACCGATTGAGGGAATACGTTTACCACACCCTCACCCTCTACTATTTCTAATACTAAAAATTGGTCTCCATATTTACAAAGGTTTCTAACCCACGGCCACAAATTAAATTCTATGTTCATAATATCATAGAATAAATTATGGAGTACTTCTTTAACATTTTGGTTAGATGTTTTAATTGTTAATACATCACCAAATTCATTTTTTGTGGTAGATTCATCTGCGTAAATGTCTAGTGCAGATGCGATGATTGGGTCTTGATCCATTGCATCGTAATCTAAAAATAACTCTCTTCTAATTGTCTGATAAGAAAGTTGTGTTTGTAATGCGTTGTATTGATACCCCGTTTGTAATTTATAAAATCTATCCTTTATTGATTTAAGGTTAGATTGAGATTGACTTTGTTCGGTATCTACAACTTTCGTTTTCCCATCTTCTCTCTTAATGATAACATTAGTAGAGAATAATTTTCTCATTCTTTCGAAAAACGAATTATTTGTGTTTTCTGCCATTTTAATTTTTATTTATCTCAATAATTCTAATAATCAAATTACCGTTTCCTTTAATAACTCTATGAAATTTATGGTTTTCTATTTGAATTTCACTTCCTTCTTTTAACTCCAAAGGTAATTCATCATCAAATTGAATCTTCCAATCCTTTCCTCCCAAAACCAAAATTTTCCTATCCCACTCATCCTGATGCCACATCAGTTCCCTTTCATCAACCTCTTCCTTAAAAACCCTATATCTTTTCGTATTATTCAAAAAAATATCATAATACTTCTCATTTATCATACGAATATACGAATAATTATTTAATTTACCAATATCTGTAAGCCGGTTCTGATAACCCTAATTGTTTAGCGTATTTCGGTAAGTTACACGCCCACCATCTCGCAGATGTTTTATCCTTTTCGGTATCACAATTGTGTCTAGCTGCAAATGCTTTACTTGCTTCCAAATCGTTTATTTTAACCTTTAATCCAGTTGTATCACCCCAAGTCACTTTTTTTACACTATCTCCATCCTTCACATAAACATAGAATTTTTTAGGCCCACCTTTTTTAGGTTTGTTCAATTCCACATCTTCTCCCTGATGTTCAGCTTCTAAAATAGGAAAATCTAACCAAACTTCTTTACCTTCAAAAATTGCTTTTTCGCCTAAATCAGTTTCTTTGATAAACCACTTATCTTGAGCATTTTCTAAAACTAATTTATTCTCTTTATAAAGTTCTCTCGCACTTTTAAACATTTCGAAGTACTTAAATGAACCATATCTATAAATTGATTCGTGAATAGGTGTACCAACATTTAAATGGTATCTTAACCCTTCATTTATTGTTTCAATATTTTCTACTAAGATTTTCATACATATAAATATTAGAAGAGCCATCTTATATCTTCGTTTCCATCACCAATATTCATTTCATATGGATTTCCCCTCATTCTTTCATTAGCAGAACCCATAGAAAACCCAGTTGTAGAAATAGAATTGATTGCAACTTTCGCTAAATCCATTCTTTCTTGCCTTAAACGAAGTGCAGTATCCCTCACCCATAATCCAATTGAAAACGACATTACCAAGTCATCGTTATAACCTCTCATAGCCTCAGCTCTATTTGTTAGCCATATAAAGGTAAACAACTCATCAATTAATCTTAAGGACTGAACCACTACCTCTTTATTTCTGAAATACTCATCTAATTTGGATATAATCAATGGTCTGGTTTTAGCAGATGTAGTGAACCCAGCAACCTGTCTTCTTTCTTCTGCATTAAATTTATTTGTATATTGTTTTTCAATATCAATGTATTTGTAATCTTGAGTTTGGTAATAAAGGTTTTGATAATTTCTATCTATGATTTGTTGAATAACCGCCCAACCAATATTTGCATTTTCCACTACTAAAAGTGCGTTGTTCCATTCAGTTCCAACTGCAACTAAGAAATTACCATAATCCTTAGTTTCCATTTTACCTCTATATTCTGCAACCTGCACATTATTCTCTATATCAAATACATGAAAAGCGGAATAATCCGAACCATCTCCTCTCGCCACGTCGGCCGCTATCATATAAGATTTATTATAATCTGGATATTCCCATTTCCAATAATTTCCATCAAACCCACTCTTTTCAATTGGGTCTTTAACAAAAGTTTCTTTATACCACATTAAAAGTTCAGGAGCAATTACCGTATCACCGGAAGATATAAAGTCGCAATCACACTCTTGCGCCGCCAACTTATCTCCCAATACTTTTGTTTGCTCATCTCTCCATCTCTGGTCTCTTTCTGGATGAACCGTCCAATGTAAATAGATTGGGTTAAATTCATTTGTTTGTTCTTCGGCTCCAACCCATTGTTGGTGAAACCAGTTACCCACACCATTAGGAGTAGAAAGTGCTATACAACTACCACCCGTTGATAGGGCTGGGGTTGCAGATGCCCAAATCTCATTGATATCTGGAACGAATGCCGCTTCATCGATAACTAATAATGATAAGGCTTCGGAACGACCTGCATCAGGTGAAGATGGAATTGCTTTAACTTGAGAACCATTTACTAATCTGAGTGAGAGTTTGTTATCTTCCTGCGTTGCTACCTTTAACCAACTAGGTAAGTTATCATACATAACTCTCACCTTAGTTACTAAGTTCTTAGCAACCTCCTGCTTAATCGCAATAACAAGTACGTTATAATCTTGATTAAATATCATCTTCCACAAAGAGTAGCCAGCAGTTAATGTGGAAATACCCGTTTGGCGAGATTTTAATACAATATTGTATCTATAATCTTTGAATTGATTTAGTGTTTTTTCCTGATAAGGAAACAATTCAAACCTCAACTTACCTTTAGTAGGATGTTGAATTTTACAATACTTTCGCATGAAATAAACGGGGTCAGCCGCACATTTCTTATATTCTTCTTTGATTACATCCTTTAATGATAATCCTTTATCTTGCATCAAAAATTTTATTTAGTATTGGATTGTCGATTTCTCTTAATTTATTTTCATAAATAACTATATCCTCTTCTAATTCTACCAATCCTTTATCTATATTTGCTATTTCCAATTCCATATCCGCCTTCATCTCATCCATTGGTTTCGGTAAATGCCAAATTTCAATTCTACCATCTTCCAATACTTGCTCATAGTGTGGCTTCAATTCTCTGATGCCATCTTCTATCATAGCTCTAGCTTCCTTAGCACTTGCAATAGCCCTTCTAAATAACCTAAAATTTTTATATTCTTCAAATACTCCCAACTTTTGAGCCTCTGAATCCATTTCAACATTACAATCTACACAAAATCCGGATTGAGATATTAATACCTTATCAGTTGAACCATATTGTTCTTTTTTACAACTATGATTCAAACAATTTTCTTTTTCTCTTAAAAATTCTCTTGCTGATTGAAATGCCTCGTGATTCTTTCCGGTTTTTAAAACAAATCCTTCTTTTTGTTCATATTGATAAAATTCATCTTCCCACTTTTCACCAATTTCTCTCTTTACCTTAGATTCAGTTTTTTCGTATCCGAACTTCTTATTTGGGTCTTCCCCTCTGAATACATAATCCACCAATTCTCGGCGGGTTTTATGCATTAGGTTCTTTTTAAATTCCTTTGCCATAACCATTGTATATATTTATATATATAAAAATAAATTTGATTAAGATACTTTTTTAACCTCTATCTTAATTTTAGGAGTATATCCTTCCGGTAGATTTACCTTAATCCCCTCAAATGATTCTACTTTATTTTCAAAATAGTGAAGCTGAAATATCTTATCAGTTAAATTTAACACCAACTGAGATGAAGTGCTCATTTTTTTAGTATCCCTCTTCATATTAAGAGGAGAATCATTTTTATAAAAATTCTTTCTCATTAATGGAGCGATTAGATTCCAATCATCCGCTTTATCCATTTGCTTTTCAGCACTTATCTTTCTTACAATTGAACTCTTATAATCAGGCCCATCGGTGTATCCCGCATCAGTATAATAATGTCCATGATTAGTTCTAACTGAAGGATTTTCTCTGTTTATTAAATCAATTTTAGGATTGTGCTTAGAAGTTGTTTCAATTGATATTGTAGTTTTAGGGGATGATACAAATGTATGCCCTTTGATTCCACCTTCATATTGAACTGCATATCTAATTGCCTCTTTTAGGTTAGATGAACCCAATGCTTTTCTTATCTTTGCCCCATCCTTAGATGGTTTACCTTTTTTCTTTACTATCTTCTTCTCTTCTTCATCATAACCAACCATCAAAGCGGTATTAACTATTCCTATACCATACTCATTCATACCTTCACTCCAATCAGTTATAATATCATGAAGGTAAACTACCTCTACCCCATCTATAAGGGTATGAACAATCTCCAATTGAGGATTGTATGCTCTATCTCTATTTTTGGCAAGTATGAATTTATCACCAATTTCTTTGGATACAATTATACACTCTCCTAATATAATTTTATCAAACAATTTATTCTAATTTTATATTGTATAAATATTTGGAATTGGAACAATTAAATGAATACTTCGGTTTTATCGAAATGATTTTTTAATATTTTTTCAAAACTATCTTCAGAATACACTACATCAAATAAAAAAGCTACCCTTGTCGTATCACCATTATTTACAACGGTATGTTCAATTTTCTGAGAATCGAACCAATGAACCTTTCCATCTAAAAATCTCATTTGGTGTTCTATATCATCAATTTTAAAATGATTAATACAACTTTCATTTGAAGCCATTGGAAAAATAAACCTTCTATAATGAGATCCACCGTCTTTATGCCAATGTAACCCACCTGAAGGTTGAGCGAAGAAAAGATAAATATTTTCAAATTTCAAATCTTCAAAAATTGACAAAACATTTTGATTGAAATATTTTAATCTACTAAACTTAGTAACATCTGTATCAAAACTTTCCATTTTTAAATTATCATTTGATACCGATGAAGTGTCGTAATATAAATTAATTTCATTAATTAACTCATTCGTATCAAAACTTAATTTGGACGTATATAATTCCATTATCTACTAAATGTGAATATTCCTAAAATTTGGTTTAATGGTGCAAATGCCCCAGTCAATTTATATGTGTTACCTTTATAATTGAAAACTATACCCTCATTTGGGACAATTTTTTCGAATCCACCCAAAGCCTCTATTCTAGCTAATTCAATTTCCAATTTATCTAAATTTTTAGCATCACCGGTAGCCTTAATTGAGTTTATTGCTGTTTCCAATCTGCCCACCATTTGTTGTTTAGCCGCATCTGGATTAACAGTCAATACCGAAGTCATAAATGATAATACCTCTGCTCCAACTCCTAAAAATATAGTTTCAAATTTAAGAAGATTTTCTTTTGTTATTTTTTGTTGATCCTGTTTTTCTATCTTTTCAGCCCACTCTCTGTTCTTATCATCTTTAATATCTTTGATTCGGAATCCCTTATCCCCAAACGCCCATCTCTTAACCAATCCAATTTTTTGTTGTTCATCCAGCCCACTGGTGTTTTTTTCAATAAATTGTTTCCACCACGCCTGATGATAATCTGCTACACCATTTTTATCCGTTAATCCAAATTCAGATTGCAATGATTGAATTTTAGATAAGAATATACCTTGTTTCGCTTTAAGGTCTTTATTTACAGGAAGTTTTTGAACCGGAGGCCCTTGAAGTTTAAATTTAGATTGAACATCCGCATTTATCTTTTTAACCATTGATGCTAATTGTGCCCCTGATTCTGAATTTTCTCCTATTGCATTTCCTTCTTCATTATATTCCATAGTTCCATGAAATACTAAAAGAGATTGGCCATAAGGTATTACGTTTGTATTTTCAGGATAAATGATTTCACAATTCATAAAACATTTACCATCTTTGAATATCTTCTTTTTACTTGTTTCCGATAATCCTTTAATCGCGGATTCCAAATCTTTAATTGCAAAACTAAATGCATCTGATACCGAACCTCTTCCCGCAAATTTACTAATTACATCTTGCACACTCATCGCATCTTTACCTCTATTTTTAAGATGTGATTTATTACGGGCTGCAACTAATCTACCATTTACCCAACTAACCGCCAAAGCCTGTCCATCGGTTTTTTCTCTTGCCAACTCCAACTTACCACTCAATGCGTTCTTAACAATATTTTTTAAATCACCAAATGTAAGATTCATTTCAATATCAAAGGGATGGTTCATATGTCCATATGCACCACCTTCCAATAATACCGATTCTTTTTTCAAACTTCTTTTCTGAAGAACTAATTGATTTATTTTGGAAAACAAATCTGCAATATCTTTATCTAATTTCTTTTCATCTGCACTCATTGGGGATTCAATATCCACATTAGAATAAAGTTTTTTCTTTTTAGCAACTAAAATATCTACTTGCTTAAGTAAATCGGTTTTAACTTTATCCAAATCTTTTATAATTTCAGAAGAAGTTGCTTCATTAATCCCACATCTTTTAAAAAATTCTCCTCTATCCACATCTATTTCTTCTTCATCAAAATCTTTTAAAGTATTGATTACCATCTTTCTTCTATTATCAATATCTTTAACCTGATTTAATAAATTCACTATCCCATCAATCATTTCCTTTTCATTAGGATTTACACTTTCGTTTCTACTATATTTTGCAGTTTTGTCGGTTTTATGATTATTTAGCGGTAATTCTTGGTCTTCACTTTTTTCTTTTTCTTTTGCAGATGGATCTTCATCAACCATTTCCCAATCTGGTAAATAGTTTAAATAATATTCTTGATTATTATAATCATCCCAATCGGAATTCCATTGATAACCAGTTGTGGAATTTAAATCATTAAAGAAGGAAACTCCCGTCATAGATACTTCTCCTAAGTTTTCAATGGATGATAATTTATCATAATATTCCAAATCTTCCCACAAATGATCCATAGCTATTTCAGTTGCAATACGAACACTATTTGTGTGTTCCATTTCAACCTTAATGCCCTTTATCAATTTTGGTTTTATATGTTCTCTCGCATATTGTTTCGGGTCATAGTATCCCTTTTTATCCCATTTTTTAGCCAAATCAATTAAGGTTTTTCCACTTGATAATCCACCAGGAATTACATCTTCTTTAATTTTTTTCCAACTATCAACTCCCTTTGGTTTTTCAACAGGTTTTAAATCAGATGTTACCATATTAGTAACCTTATAATATACCTTTCTGAATGATGATTCTTTATCTTTGGCTTTTCCTTTACCCCTCATAGGATCTGCTTTAGGTTTATCAATTTGAGTAAATCCCAATTGTTTAAACCACGGCTCCGGTTTTCCTTTATCCAAAATTCTTTTAGTACCATCAGGTATATACATAGTAGCAGGCTCCCCCTCATCTGCACCATATCCACCTAAACTTGTTTCAACAATACCCTCCTTTGTGATTTTATTAAGAGTTAGGGTGATTAGTTTAAAAATCTTTTCATCAAATTTAGGATAGGCCTTCATAAACCCATCTTTTCTACTCTTATCATCCCCTCTACCTAACCAATTTCTAACATCAGTTCCACTAATAGCGTTTGGTTGGGATGGTGATATATAAACATATCCCTTATCCAAATAACCTTCTAATTCTTTATTATCAGAATACTTTTCAAAGTATTTCCCTCCTAATCTCATTTCATCTTTTTCCCCAACGGCAGTAATAAACGCAGTTGTCTTCGAATCAAACTTATCTAAAATTTCAGTAGGGGCGTATGGATTTTTAATTTGAATAATCTTGTTGGTAGGAATACCAAACATTTTATTCATTATATATTTCTTCTCTTTAAATCCAAATGGAGATTTAACATTATCAGTTTTATTGGAAGTTCCTATATAAACATTTTCCTTACCAAATTTCTTTACAAGTCCCTGATAAGTTGCAAAATGTCCCTTGTGGAATGGCTGGAATCTACCCGAATACACCACTACCTTATTGGAGGTCTGCTCCCCCATAATCGATTCAAACAAAAATTTTACTAGCTGATTCATATACCATTATAAATATCAAAAAATCTCGTAATTTTCAATTATGTAACTACTTAATAGATTTCCGAAGTTTTTATGAGAGAAATAACCTGGATGCAAATCAGTAGTTAGGAAATCACATTCTTCCGCAATTGTAGATTTGGTTTGTATAGCAAATTCATGAAAATCCTCAATTGTGATATTACCAACCTTTAATTTTAAAAGATTATTTGGTCTAAAACTACTATCTATAACGGTTGAAAATTCACCTGAAAAATATATAAATTTTATATTATTATATTTTAAATATGAAAAAAATGTATTGATTTCTCTACCAACTTTGATAAGTTGAACTTTTCTACTAAAGAAATTATTATAATAAGATTTTAAGGGTTGAATTATTTTTAAATTATCATTTTTAAATTTATCATCATAATATCCTCTCGTTCCATACAAATCAGTTATACTATCATCATTATAATTATTATTTTCAAAATGTAGATTTGCTATGATATAATCATCTAATTGTTTGGAAAATAAGTCAAGTCGGCCTAACGATGGTAATTCTAATATTAGAAAAAGTTCATTTTTTATTTTCCAATTTTTTTTAACAAAGTCATATGCCATCCTTATCACCCTTTCACTCCCACCTCCACTAGTCGCATCATTCAAAAATTCTACTCCTAAATTATCTGAAATATATTTAATATATGTTGTCTCTAACTGAGATTCCCAATAAACATTATATTTTTGTTTATAATAATCTCTTACAAATATTTCTTCATTCAATAATCTATATGGCTCAAGCCCACCCCCGGCACTATGCGAACATCCATTACAATAAATTTTTTTGAGATTCATTTTTATAAGAATGTTTTATAATTTGATGCACACATTGTAACTCATATTCAGAAAAATCAAAAGAAAGTAATTTCATTTGATTATATAATAAAATATCTTCAATTTCCTTTAAATTTTGTTTTAATTCAAATAGAGGAATTTGACAAATTCTTTCCAATTCTTTTATGATTTTATTTAATCTAATTTTATCATCTAATTCAATATCATAACTTTCATCTATAAAACCATCAAAAGTTTTGAATCCCATATTTCTTAATTCTTTTAAATAATAAGGAGGGCCGGCGATGATAAATGGTTGCAAATACATTATAGGCTTAAATACTTTTTCCGAAATAAACCCCTGTCTTTTAAAGAATATAGTATCACTTATCAGGCTTATAATAGATTTTTTATAGACTGCCACATCTTCGAATCCATATCCACTAATTTGAAAATTGGTATCAAAATCTACTTTTTTCTCAGGCAATGAAATAAAAAAATTATAATCATCCATATACCCTAAATCTTTTAATTGATTTTCAAAATCATACCTTGCCCCGCCTAATACTTCATAAAATTTAGGATTATACGAAATTAAAAATTTATCTATAATATTTTTTTTATGAAGCTCGGAGATTAATTTAACTCTGTGATGATGTGGATATTGATTAAAACTTAAAAAATAATATTCTTTTTTTGAATAATCTAAAAGTTCATTAAGATTATTATCAATAAAATTGGTTTGAAAATATCTACTGCTTCTATTAAGATAGTAATTAACTTTTATAAATTTTACATTCTTAGATTCGAATTTTTTATAATCGTTTAAATAATCGTTGTATAAAAAAATAATTTTTTTATAACTAATTGTTTTTAAAATTTCAGTAATGAAGAAATCATTTAAATGACCTTCATGTGAATAATTTATAATAATGGTTGCGTTAATTTTTTTTAAATCTTCAAATAATTGTTTGTTAATTTCATTTAAATTATTTTTAAAAAAATCAATATGACCAAATGGTTCTATAATAAATAATAATTTTTTCCCAGCATAATTTTGAGGATTCATCAATACATCAGATATGGAATATCTATTGACAGTTATATCGGTCTTAGAATCGTATCCATTTTGAGGTATAGTTTGAAATCCTAGACCACTTGTTAGTACACTTATATTATTACCAAATTTATTAAATAAATCTCTAATTAAATAACCCATATCATTTGAGTTATTTTTTATAATCCAATCGCGTGAAAATTCAAATACCTCTTTTGGTTGGCAATTCGGTAAAACTAATTCATTAACACTATTTTCATAAAGTAAATTAAGCTCCATAGTATAATTCAGGATATTCTATAAGACAATGTATTCCCTTATTATTCATAGCATACTTATAAGATAATTCAATATCTTGCCAAGTTTTTAAATCATGAAACTCAATATTTTTGCAAATACTTTTAAACTCTTCTAAATAATTTCCTTTATGTTGATGGCCTGGATCTAATGGTTTATCAGAACCTTTGCCCAATCTTATTAATAAATGAGGAATAAACCCACTGGTATCCATCAATCCAAATTTATCAACATGATTTACTAATTGATTAGTTGCTGAAATAATAAAATCCCATCGAGGGTAAAAAGTAACAACTAATTTCCCAGTCATAGCCAATCCTAAACTCATACCCATTTGTGTTTCCTCCATAACAGGCAATTCAATCATTAAATTTTTATCTACATTATCCAATGTAGTACTCATAGGATTTCCTCTATAAACAATTTGTTGCCCTATAAAAATTATATTTTCTTTTTCTGCCAACTCTTCCATCATTTTGGAAAGAGTATCTTTATAAGGTGTATATTCCGGCTGACTCATTTTATATATTTTATTAATTCTTCGTTTACAAATTTTTTATTCATTATAGATGATGGGTGTCCAAACCAATCAAATTTTCCAGTTAAATTTTCACTAAATAATACTTTTTTTAATCCTTTGTAATCATCAACTTCATTTTGTTTTCGTATAGAATATTCATACAACCCACCTTTTTTTAATCCATCTTCTTCATAAAACCAAAATTTATCGAATGGAATTTTATCTAGATAAATTTTAAAAAATTCAGATTGGTTATAATGGTAATCCAAATCTTTGTTAAAAAATATTTCCCCCTCATAAACATTGTGTGAATAAAATTCTGGATCGTAAAATATATCTTTTATAGTAAAATAATTGTAATCTATTTCTTCTTTTTCTAAATAATTGGTTAAATCAATTACCGTTTCTATAAAAGAATATGAATGTTGTTTACTTAATTTAGTATGTAAAGTTTTTAAAATATTATCAATACCTATATACTTTGAATTATTAACTTCATAATATCCACCTGTTAAAAACCAAAATTCTTTTTTATAATCAATCGGGGTAGGTAAATAATTATTAGTATGGGATCCAGTTTCTAATTCACCTTTATAATCAGTTATTAAAAAAGAATCTCTATAAGGTTGAGTCCATTGTGCAAATACTTTATGAATAGAACCACCATTTCGTTTAATGTGTTCTATCCAATATGTAAGGGTTCTTTTTATAGTGTTATTATCGTTTGTGGGGTTACCTAAATTTAAAACAATATAATCATCCCCCAGCATAATTTGCAACCACTCAGGCCATTGTAAACCCTCTTTATCATACAAATCTTTATGTAAATGGTTTAGTGGTCTTAAATTTGTAAATGAACATCCACTACAAAGAATATATTTTTTATTTGTTGAGATAAACACTCTTATACCAATTTAAAGTTTTCTCCAATCCTTCGTAAATATTAGTTTTAGCACTCCATCCTAACTTATCAAAAATCTTAAATGAATCAATTAATCTTTTCGGAATCATAGGAGCTTTGTTATTAACATAATCAATAGGAGAATCCAACCCTTCTATCTCTTTTAATACATTAATTACATGATTAACTGAATATCCACAATTAGAACCAACATTATAGATTTCATGATTCTCTTCGTTTTCCATAATGATCTGCAATGCCTCTACAAAATCTTCTACATAAAGGAGGTCTCTGATTTCAGTTCCATCTCCCCAAACCGGAATTGGATTTAAACGAGTTGCAACTTTTATAACTGAAGCGGGAGTAACGTGGCATTTATCTAAATCATATTTATCATGCGGCCCATATAGATTTGCAGGTCTAACGATTACCGTCTGCATTGGATTAACTAAAATCTCAGAATACATCTTACACAAAACCTCTGCATATCTTTTCATCCAACCTACTGGATAATATGTTTTATAAATTGATTCGTAGATGTTATCAGTTTCAAGAACCGCTCTTTCTCCACTTTCAGGATAGATTGTTGATGAAGATAAGAATATAAACTTCTTAATTTTATTCTTATACGCCTTCTCTAATGTAAGTGCGTTTATAATAACATTCGGAGTAACATGTAGGAGAGGAGCATAAATTGTATCAACTGCGTTAGAAGTTGAGGCTGCGCAGTGGAAAACCACATCAACCCCTTCCATAATTTGATTAACAAAATTCTCATCTCTTAAATCTCCTTGAACTGATTCTCCGAAACCTTCTAATTTACGATTATACCCATGATTACGAAGATTAGTATAACCTTCTTTGTATAATCTTTCTGCCAAATTTCTACCAACGAAACCGGTAGCACCTAATATTAGGATTTTACTTTCTTTATTCATATAACTTCTTTTAATAAAATATCATTAACAAATTTTTTCCATGTATTTGGAGAAGGATGGCCTGCGATTACTTTGTTACCCTCTACCCATCTATCAGTTTCTATATTATCATAAATCCATTCATATACCCCACCAAATTGACCATACTGATTCTTATAAAACCAGCAATATTTTTCCCAATCAATTAAATCATAAAAATTTTTAATATAAAGGTTTTTTTCAAATCGTTTAGAACTTCCTCTATTACTAAATTTTTTCTCTGAATGTAATTTTTCTAATATTGGTTCTACTTCATCAAACTTCAATGGCTCATCTACAACTTCATTATTTTCTATCTGCCCTTCAAATATTTTTTCTTCGGTAGATAACATATCTTTTATAAAAAATGTTTTTAACTTTATCCCTTTATTTTCTGCAAAAGAAATTAGATAATAAAACCACTCTAAAAAAGAAAGTGTATCCTCTTCATCTGATTTTACCCATAATAATTTAGAAGTAAAAAATTCTCTTTCATTTTGAAAATCTTGTTCTTCTTTCATCCAATTAAAAAAGAAATTACCACTTAAAGCATAAAATCCATTTTCAAAATTTGTATAAGTGTAATCCGTTTTGTGAACTACCGATGTTGGTGTTCTATTAATGTATATCGAATCCCTATTAAGAAATGTCCAACATGCCATTATTGTAATATCCGTTATACCTTCTTTTAATAATTCATTTGCTTTGTATATTAAACTTCTTACAGTTGTTTTAATATCATTTGTAGGTGAACCAACATTATATACTCTATAATGTTCTCCTAAATATTCAGGCCAAAACTCGCTTTTTTTATCGGTAGTGGCATGAAAATTAGTAAAAGAACAACCACTACAAATTATGTGAGATGTAGTATTCATATGTTTTTTGTAACGCTTTTTCAAATCCTAATTTAGGAAGTAATCCTATTTGTTCTTGCTTAGTAGTATCCATTTGCCTTCTTAAATCACCATTAGGCTTTGTTGTATTCCATTTAATTGATAAATTTTTACCACTAATTTTTATTAGAGATTCTATCATTGATTTAATTGTAATTTCTTCCCCTGCTCCAAAATTAATTGTAGTATGAATTTTACTATTATATAATTTTAAAATTGCATCCGCTACATCACCTGCATACACAAAATCTCTAATCGGAGAACCATCTCCCCACGCTTCTATTGAATCGCCTTTCTCATCGACTATTTTTTTAATAGTAGATGCAATAACTGTTCCTTTTCCACTAAAATCATCATATTCACCAAAGATATTTGCAGGTCTAATAATAGCCCAATTGTGGTAATTGTATTGAACTCTATATGCTTCTAATAATATCTCACCCATTCTCTTACTCCAAGATGGAAACCAATCTGCTTCCGATGGTAATGTTTTCCATACGCTATCCTCTTCAAATCTTTCAGCAGGAGCATATACCCCAACGGAACTTACAAAAATTAACCAAATATTTTTTAATGCACATTGATTAATTATTTCAGTATTAATTTTAAATGATGGGTATAGGAAATCTACTGGTTTCTCTTTTGCTCTAATTGGAGAACCTTTTATTCCAAAGCAATTAAAAACTACATCAAATTTGTGATTGTTAAATAAACTTTGAATGGCAAAAGGTTGAGTTAAATCTTCTTGTATAAATTCCCAACCAGATGAAGGTAAGTGTTTACCTTTTTTTAAATCAACTCCTACTACTTTATACCCATCATTTAAACACTTTTTTAAAAGATGTGTACCAACTAAACCATTAACTCCGGTAATTAAAACCTTTTTCATATTATAATTCTTTTAATTCTTGAATTGTGTCATCAATCATTTTCGCAAAAGAGAATTCAAAAAATCTCTCTTTATTTTTTTTTATTTTCTGTAGATTTTTCATATACCATCTAATAATATAATCTTTTCCAAAACTATGGATTTTTTTAATTTCATTTAAAACTGCATTTAATCTACTATGATTATCAATTATAGAATCAAATTTATAATCAATTAAATCATCATATGGATAAAATCCCAAAGAATGTAAATATTGATTTGAACCACAATCTCCAATTATTAAAAATGGATGACAGTTTGCCAAAGCTTTAAAACTTTTTTCGGTAAGATTTAAACTATTATTTTCGAATGATGTTTCGGTTATAATATTAAAATATGTATCAGCATAGTGAGATTTAGTGGTATATTTTAAATTAGAAAATACATCATTTTTGTAATTAGGATAATCCCAATCTAATACATTAAACCCCATGCTATCAAACTGATCATAATATTCAATTAAATCAGATAATTCTTTTTCTTTTGAATAAAGTTCTTTTTTATTGAAATTTTCATTTTTTATTAATACTGAAACATAACTATCATCGATTAATTTATTTTTTATTAGCCAAAGTATTAATTGAATTCTAAAAGTTTTAGTCGTATTTTTATTGTAACTTAAAAAAAATTTCTTTTTTTCTAATTTTAGATACTCTTCTACCGAAAGTAATCCTATCTCGCTCCCATTATGTTGTAATGGAGTATCTTTTATATCTCTATAATGGTCTACTAAAAACCCAAATAAATATGGCTTATGTATTACTTTTATTCCCTTGGAGTTAAATAATTCAACGTGTTTATTATTTGTCACCACAATAATTTGATTATGTGGAATTGAGTGTTTATCTTTAAGTAAGATTAATTTTGTAAAAAAATGAAGAAGATTTGTTCCTTCATGAAAATTAGAAAAAACTAATTTCACATTTGGCTTATCTTTTATTTTTTCAAAAACATTATCAAAATATGATTGATTGTTTACGATTATACTATCATTCATTTCTCCACATACTGAAAAATTCCAAATTATTTTGTCAGTTTCATTTAATTCAAATATCGGGTTATCATGACCGTAATTCCAATCTAAATTTGAAACCTGACAGAATCCATTACCATTTGGATTTTTTTTAAAATCTATATTTTCATAGAAAAACTTCATATTCTTTTTGTATTTTATTATAATATTCTAATTCTAAATCTAAATAGAAAGATAACTCTTTTATTTGAGATTTCCAAGTATCTAAATTATCTTTTATAAATTTATAGTATGGAGTTTTCTGGTGTGTGAATTTATGCTGGTTCATCTTTTCATCATATCCCCATTCCGTATGCTCTCTACTTTTTAATAATTGATCTAACCCCTCTATATCAATCCATTTTATAGTTAATCCTCTTTCCCTTAAATCACACATATATTTGTAAGCCATATAGTGGTGTAACTCAACATGAGAATCTTTATAAATCGATTCAGGTAAGATATTATTAATTAATATTTCTTTTATAGAACTCTCATCGAAATTTTTTAAAAATTTTTCTAAGTTTTGTTTAAAAATTTCTATTCCTTTTTCTAATTGATTTTCGGAAATACTTGAATCAAAAAAACTCTTCATAAATGTTTTACCGTCTTCATTACGTTCTATTAACCTATCTTCTAATATTGATAGCATAGTTGTCAATCCCGAAACAAATCTTTTATTAGGATTTCTTATTAAGAAAGTAACTTCCTTATTTTTATAAAAGTTTTCATAAGAATATTCTATAAACTGCTCTCTTAATGGGAAATAGAAATGATCAAAACTCATTTCACGCAATCTTTCAGAAAACGGATTATTATAATTTTGAACAACTAAATATTCAGATAGAGATTTTATAAACCTACTACCTACTTTAGCAGAGGTTACAAATATATGGGTATTGTTGTAAAAATATTTGTAACTTGTTGTAAATTCCCTCAATTTAGATTCCATTTATTAATGATTTAAAATATTTCTTACAGCTTTCTCTTTTCCAAAAATTTAAAAAATGTTCTTGATTATATTCTAAAATAGGTCTAGCTTTATTAAATATTGATTTGATATCCGATTTATTTAAATAATTTATCACCTCACATACCCCTATCATTCTATCCTTTGGGTCAATTACATTGTCATATTCTTCAGACCACAAATTACCAAATGTTTCAAACCCATATGAATGAATACGCTCTAAATGTTTATAAGGTGCTAAAAAAACTCCCAAATGCAGATTTATAAAAGGTTTAAAACTTTTTTCAGTAATGTGCTCTTCATTGTTTTCAAATGATGTTTCAGTAATTAAACTGCAATATGAGTTTGAATATGATTCTTTAAAATGTGTAGATTTTGTATCCCCAAAGAAATTAAATAAACTCTTAGAATTCGGTTCATATTGACTTTTTTTCTTTGTATAGAAAATATATCTCAAATGTGGTTCGTGTTTTTCTAAATCTTTTCTATCAAAATATTTGGAAAAATGTTCAATTGTAAAAATATTCTTACCTTCTGATGTTTTTTCTTCACCAAATAAAGAAGAAAATTCATAAGGTGAAAATAATAAAGACCAATCGGTGTTATATAAAACTTCCTGTCTATATAATCTTGCCAAAAAGGCTGCTCTATGTGCTTTTGGAACTCGATTTAAACACAAAAAATTATATTTCCTATCAATCTCATTTGTAAATGATGGTAATTGAAATTTATACCCTAAGTCATTTATTGTATCATTTTCTAACGCTCTATGAACTACCAATGAGGTATGTTCTAATAACCAATCCGATACATTAATATTCAACCCTACATCACCTAACGTATCATTATAATAATGAAATAAGTTTTTGTTAGCAAAATTTAAATAAAAAGAAGTAAATCTAAGAGAGTTATTTCCAATTAAATCTTTTAATTTATTAAAAAATGAAATATGATCACCTCCACCTTCATGCTCTCTTAATAATAATACTTTTATTTTTTGCTGAAAAATTAATTTTAATATCTCAGGTGAAAAAAAATTTTCTGAAAAAATACAAAAAAAATCTGAATTCAGACTAACAGGAAAATAGATATTGTCATATTTTTCAACATCATCTAATGTTATATAATGTGTATCAATATATTCACTACAATAAGGAAACCCACACCCAAATTTTTCTCCATTAGGTGCAGGCCTTCCTTCCTTCCATTCCTCAAATAATAATGTTAAAACGCTACCCATTTTCCACTTCCGTAATGCGGATATTTTGATTTATATGAATACCAAATTACATCAGTTGGCACTTCTCTTTTAGTTTTCCATGTTGCCTCAGTTGGAGTATATGTCGAAACTCCATTATCTTCAACCACAAAATAAAGAGGTAAATCAAAGTTTCTAGCGTATTTGTGAACCTCATAGAATATACCACTTTCAAAACTCATATCCCCTAAGAAACACCAAACTTTTTCATCGCTTCCTTTTTGCTTTAACCCCATTGCTACTCCTAATGCAATTGATAAAGTTCCACCCACAATTGCAGATGCATAAAATTTTTCATCTAAATTACAAATTGTAATTGATTTACCTTTTAATATCTGTTCTTCTGTCCACACAGGACAAACTCCTTTTAATAAACAATGATAGTGTGAACGCCAAGTTGAGAATACCCAATCGGTTGAATTAATTCGTTTAAATATTTCTATTAAAGGTTCTTCATTTCCATTTGAAAGATGAATTGGGCCTCTAATCTTACCCGCTTCCCAATGTGAAACAATAAGATTTTCAAAATCAATTAAACTTTCCTTTGTCTGTGTTATATCCCTTATTATGGGATATTGTTCTAAATTTTTTATCATATTAAAAGATCACTTATACAAACTCTATTTTTGTCACTTCCTCTATTGAGGGATTTATATTCATCTCCTCCGATACCAAACATAACACAATCGGTTTCTTCTAAATTCAGTTCTTTACAAATTTTAGAATATTTTTCCCCAAAAGTATCCCAATTGTAATCAACTGAATATTTGTTCATTAATTCATATCCAATTGCTGCACCTACTCTATTAACCATTTGTTGTTCATTAAATGCTCCAACACCATCATCTATATGTCTAAAATCATTTACCATTCTTATTCCAACTCTGAGATGTTCCATTCCATAAAAAGCTTTTGAGAGAGAAAAAGTGATAAGTTGAATACAATTGTGGTTAAGATTTACATTTATATTTTTCGCCATTGGATAATATGCAAAATCAAGCATTACAGGAATACTATTGGTATCGCAATAATCTAAAAATTCTTGCGTTAATAAAGGATGTTGTCTCCCATAATCGGAAAATGGTACACTTAATATTACAGCATCTCCCCTCTTTATTTCATCATTTTCAATATATTCCCAATTCCAATCATGTTGAAAATTACATTTATGATAGAAAAATTCTCCTTTTAAAAAACGAAATCTTTTTTTCTTTTGAAGGAGGTAAAAATGATCAAAGGATTGGATAGTTCCATGTACATAACTAATATCTTTATAGTTTTCTAACCCTTCTAATTTATTATATTTTGAACTCGCTATCCAACTTACAAATTTATCTTTGAATTTTTGTAAAATGGTATCATCGTAAACTGATGATAACTTATTCCAACTAATAATATCTTGTTTGATATTTGGGTTCGGTATAGGCTTTGCTCCTCTTAAATTGTTCATATAAACCTGTTATTTGCATTGTGTACTTAGGCTCCATCCCCATATTACCACTAAGATGGGGTTGCCCATATCTAATTATTTTGAAATCCATTTTTCTCCATTTAGTATATGGCTCATTATCAATTTCAAAATAATGACCAGATTTCCAATCTTCTAAAAAAAAGTTCAATCTACATACATCCAATTTACCACAATTTACTTTTTTACAAAATTGATAAAATGTATCGAAATGAGTAGGTATTGTTTGTCCTGGCATTTGTTTTATAACACTCAAAGAATATTCGGAAAAAATATCCTTTGCAAAGTTATGAAACTCTTCGGGTAAATTAAAAGATTGATAATATTCAGTATTCTTATCAATGAAACCAGCTTTGATATATTTCAGATTTTGCTCATCATATTCAGCCGCATTACCATCTAAAGATACGTTATTAGAAAGTGTATCAAATTTTATATTATGTATTGTTAGCATATCCTAAAGGAAATCCATTTCTAAATTCAGAACCCATTTTAGGTACTATCATTTGATACCCCATAATGAGTTGATTTATACCTCTATCTAAATCCCACTCTGGCTTCCAACCAGTTGATTCTATTTTGGCATTTGATACGATATAATCTCTCTTATCAGGGTCTTCATAATAATCGTTATAAGATACCGCAAAATCTTTAACATGAGTTTGGATTTTTTCTAACAATTCTTGTTTAGATAAATTTGCAGTACTTAACCCTACATTAAATATTTCACCTTTATATTTCTCATAATTTTCTAACATAAAGAGAAATGCAGATGCTACATCTTCAACGTGAATGAAATTTCTTTTAAAATTTCTCTCAAATACTACAATGTATTTATCCGTAATTGCTTTATAAGTAAAATCATTTACCAATAAATCAGTTCTCATTCTAGGTGATACACCAAATACAGTTGCTAAACGAAATGTAATAGCATTAGTCATTGTTCTCAAAAAGTTTTCAGCATCACATTTAGTCTGACCATATACTGAAATTGGATTTAGTGGAGATTCTTCGGTACATTCAGTTTGACCTTCCCCAATGCCATACCCACTATTGGTGTTCGGATATAAAATCTTTTTATGTTGAGCAAACCTTACAATATTAACTATTTGTTTAAAGTTAATATCCTTTGCCAACTGAGGGTCTGATGCACACGCAGGAAACCCAACTATTGCTGCCAATGGAATAATAACATCCGCTTCTTTACAAAGTTTCTCTAAAAGAGATTCATTACGAACATCTCCGTAAACGAATTTAAAATTTGAATTAGATGTATATTGTAATAATGAAGTTTGATTAAATAATAATTTATCCAATACAACTACTTCATGTCCGGCATTTAACATTTTATCAACTATAACCGAACCTAAATAACCCGCGCCTCCTGTTATTAAAATTTTCATTCTCCTTCTAATTTGTTTATAATATTATTTTGAATATCATTTACATTATAATCTTGATAAAGTAATGCATGATTTCCATTTCCACTTCCATCCCAAACTTTAAATCTATTTAAGTTTTCAAATGTAAATTTATATTTTGCCAATGTAAATCTTCTCACTATATCAGGATTAAATAAATCCGTTTCTTCTTTACTCAATGCCTTTTCCATAATAATTAAATCATCTATATATCCTTTATACCACCAACAATATTGATGTAAATGTGGCTCTACATAGTTTGGAGCCGCTGCTCCTATGAATAAAGGAGTATTATCGTAACTTACAATTGGATAAGTTATAGGTGCTTCTTTCATTTCACCGTTATAAGTAACTCTTAATATTTTATTTGTATAATCTACTGAAAAAAATATTTCTTGCCATTCTTTTCTGAAATCGTATATAAAAGTAATGTTTATGTTTTCCGCATCTATTGGTTTTGTCATCCACAATTGAGCACTTATAACATATAAATTATCTGATTTATTGATGAACACACCTGAGTGTAAACCACATTTTGAAAATAAACCATATATCTCATCGCCATTATCTTCAGTTTTTGAAATTTTAAATTTACTATAAATTGTAAAATCTTTCTGAAAGAATGTTTTAAGATTTGGCTTTTTAGAAGTATTAAAAGTTGATTGATCCCAAACTTTATAACTTATATCTTTATTAAAATACAAATGATTCATTATCTTATATTTTTACATAAATTCCAAAATTCTTCTAACTCTGGAAAGGTTTTTACAAAATCAGTTCCTCTTCTTCTATCATGCTCACTAAAAAATCTATAAAAATCTTTTCTATCTCTTTTTATACTATGCTCTTCTTTAGGAGCAACAACTACATCATATATTCTTCTTAATTTATGAATCTCAACATCAGTAAATCCGATTGGGTTTTGTGTTCCTAAACTTTCATAAAAATCCATCAATTGAGCTTGCTCAAAAACTTCTTTGTGCCAATCGTCAGTTATGATATTAGCCGCCTGATGATATGGATGTCTTAAATAAGAACTATCTAACCCAATTGGATAAAACCAATATCTATCTGGGTTTGTAAATTCCTTTTTTAATTGATATACATCTTTTATTAAACCTTTATAAGATGGGATACTCAATACATTGTAAGTTCCCATAATAGAAATTGTCAATTTAGGAATTTCTTCTAATAATTCCGCACATCTATCATACCATTGATTGTAATCAAACCCATTACGAATGTAATTTGCCTGCTCACCCCATCCATCGCAAGATGTGAAAATAATAAATTCTCTAACTAATCCATCCCCACTAATTCTTTTAATTTTTTCTTTTGCGTTCTGATAAAGTTTCTCAGGTGCACCCAAATTAGAATTGATTGCCAATTTTAATTTTTGGTTTGGGTTGTCAATTACATAATCAAATACTTTAAATGTATCTTTATGCAAAAGTGGCTCACCACCGGTAATCCTAAAGTTTAATAATGATGGATATAAATTAGGCCACCATTTCCAAAACGCTTCAACATATGGATTGTGTTCAGTTTGTTTATAAGGTTGCTTACCTTCTCTAATTAAATTATCTAATCCATTGTGGCGAGTTGATGTGGGGTACGCTCCAAACTGCTCAATTTCTTCCCACCATTGAGTTGAGAATTGTGGATAACAATATGAACATTTAAAATTACAAGTGTTACTGAATGAAACTTCTACATATGAAGGATTTACATCTTCCATATAAGAACTATTCTTTATATCATCAAAATGTGGTAATGCCCACTCTTCTGCGGATTTAAAAGTTCTATCAGAAAACTCATTTGAATTATCCTCTACTTTCCAGCAATAATCACATTCTGCCGGCCTCAATCCCTGCAACATTTCTCTTCTCAATTCCTTTTTATATTTGGTGTTGTGAAGTGCAGAAGGATTATCAACCAAATCCTCTTTTACAATTTTATGTATTCCAGGATGGTGACAACTATGATTCTGCCCAATGTGAAGGTGTAAAGTAACTTGCTTCCATTTTGCTAAACAAAATCCTCTACCAACAGAGTTAAGTTTTCTTCGTATTTCTGCGTATTTTTCGGTATTATCCATATTTGTTTGGTCTGGATTTTGCTACAAAATCCATTATTTTATCGTGTTTAAATTTAACTGGCTCTGATATAAAAGCGTGATTACCATTACCACTATTATCAAATATTTTAAAGTTTGTTTTTTCAGAGGTATCCAATGAAGTGAATATACTATTTTCTTCAATTATATCTTCTCTACCTAAATTAAACTTTATTTCATGTTCTTCCAATAATCTATCGTAAATAACTAATCTATTTAAATAACCATTTAATATATTTTTATCAGTTGTCTTCTCATGTACATTATCTGAAAGAAATGTAAAATAGTTATTCTCATCTATAACCGTAGGATAATCCGGTTTAAAATCATATTCAATTTTATTTTTCTTATCAACATAAACAAACTTCTGTCTTCTATAATCTATCTTAATAAAAAAATCAAATCCTTGTTCATTTATATCACTTACTATGTTAGAAAAATATTCTTCTCCAACCTTATATTGGAAATGTAATTTACCTCCATCTATGATAAGTGTTTCAGATGATAAATTTCTTCTATACAAATACCCAAATGGTTTTGTTTTATCGTATCCTCCCATAAACCGAATAGAATAACCATCATTCAAAGAAGAGAAATTCTTAATGTTAGTGCTATTAGAGGATTTATTTGGTATATAAAATATCATTATGCTTTTCCTTTTCTACATTTTTTATAAAATTCTTCATATTCAGGAAATGATTCTAAAAAACTTGTCCCTCTTCTCATATCATGATGTCTTACAAATATAAAGAAATCTTTTCGATTTTTCAAGAAAGTTGAATCATCATCTCTATTTTTCATCCATTCCGCGATTCTCTTTACTTTTGTAATTTCAATATCCGTAAATCCATAACCATCATCTCCTACTCTAACTTGCTCATAAAAATCCATAAGCTGAGCCTGAGAGTAAACTTCATCAATCCATTCAGTATCTAATATCTTAACACTTTGATGTGGAGGCCAACGAAGATACGAACTATCTAATATAATAGAACTACCATAGTATCTTTCCGCACTATGATATTCTTTTTTAATCTGATACACATCTTTGATTAGCCCTTTATACGAAGATACCGATAAAGCATTATAAGTACTCATAATGATGATAGTAAGTTTAGGATTTTCACTCAATAATAAATTGATTCTATCCATAAACAAATTATAATCAAATCCATGTCTTATATAGTTTGCTCTTTCACCATGTGCATCACACGAAGTAAATAAAATAAATTCGTTTACTCTATCCTCGTCCATCAACTTCTTAATTTTCTCTCTGAATTCATTGAATATTTTTTCAGGAGCATTTAAGTTAGTATTGATTGATAAATTCAAATTCTTATTAGGATTTTTAGATTCGTTGATGAAATCTAAAATGTCAAAAGTATCCTTTGCCAATAAAGGTTCTCCACCTGTGATTCTGAATGTATGCAAATCTTTATACAAATCAGGCCACCATTTCCAAAATGCCTCAACATACGGATTTCTTTTATTATGAGGAATTGGCATTTGATCAGTCCCCTTCAGATAATCTAAATTATTGAAATTGGTTGATGTTGGATATGCACCATGTTGTTGTATCTCATCCATCCATTGGGAACTAAATGCAGGCCCACAATATGAACATTTGAAGTTACATATATTAGAGAAGGATACCTCTACATATTTTGGGTTTATATCTTTTATCCCCTTTGTTTTCAAAACTTCATCGAAATATGGTAAAGACCACGGTTCCGCTGATTTATAAATTCTATCAGAAAAATCCGATGAATTATCTTCAATATTCCAGCAGTAATCACATTCTTTTGGTCTTAACCCTTCTAACATCTCTCTTCTTCTATTTTTCTTAAAAGAAGTGTTATGAAGTGCCGATGGATTTTGTGCAATCTCCATCTCCGAAATTTTATGTGTTACTGGGTGGTGGCAACTGTGATTATGACCAGTTTGTAATTGCAATGTAACTTGAGTCCATTTGGCTAAGCACATACCTTTACCAACTGCATTTAATTTTTCTTTTGTTGCCTGAAAGTGTTCGTTTAACATTTACAATTAATTAAAACTGAATTATTTCCTATATCTTCTACATTTAACAAATTATATGTTAAATTGTTCATACCATCTTTTTTCCAATCGTATTTACCTTGCTGCATCTCTAAAACATATCTTCTTTCGTTTCTCGCAGTAGTTTCTCCTTTTGCCCACTTACCATCTACCAAACCTTCACTTTTATGAGGAAGGCATTCAAATCTACCATTTCTTCTATATGGGATTACAGTCGATGGTATTTCAATAGTTTGTTTTGAAAAATTAATATTAGAAATTTTACCATTATTTTGATTGCCCGATAAATCTTCTATTAGCCCATCATTAAAAGAATTGAAATCATAATGCAACTGCAATCCACTCTCCTCACATTCAAACGGTATTTGTTTAATTTCATTATCAGTTAGACATCTATCATATAACCTTACTTCTGCAATTTCTCCCTTAAAAAATTTATTAGGATATTGTTTATGAATAGATGGTGAAGTTCCTAAAAAATAACTTTCACTTCCATATCTTTTTAAATCACCCGAATATTCCATTGGGGACTGAACACCTGTTCCGAATCTTGCATCGGTTTCTCTACCATTCAAATAAAAATGTATTTGCTTATTATATGAATCAACTTTAAGAGTAACCCATGTCCATAAATTCTCATATCGTTTCATCCACATATATTGCATCTCACCCTCATTATTCCATAACATTGATGTAAATGCTCTACTATTATTATAGGATATACCATAATCATATCCAGGTCTTCTGAAGACAGGATACTCCCAAAACTTTCTATTATAATCACCAATTAAATAAATCGGAATCTTTTCTTCTTGTTGATGTGCTTTAACTAACAATGAAAGAGTATGAGACCGATTACTCAAAAATCTGATTGAACGGCTTTGTGGAATTTCAATAAATGAATTTTCACCATTAAAGTTAGCAACATAATAATCATTTTTAGGTCTGATATATGTTTGGTCTGCCATATCATTCAATGAACATCTCCAAAATAGGTCATCATCTTCCATACCCCAATCCCAATAATCATTTGAATAACCATTGGTTTTTTCTACTTGCTCTTTTGTAAATAATACCGCCCCACCAAAGTATTCTTCATACTTTAAATTATAATCAGTTTGAGATATATGAACCGCTAAATGTTTAGGTGAATCAGGATTATAAGAATAATCACAACTATCATCTTCTGGTATCATATCAATATCATGCCAAACAATATAATCACATCCCTCTTTAAATGCAACATCTGCTGCAATGTTTTTCATCTTACCCCTATTGAATAATTTATCATCACATTGATGGGCAAAATAAATTTTATGCTCAATGCCTCTATCTTCCAAAAATTTGTGAACTCTCGGTGAGAATTGTGCCAAATGTTCTTCTCTATTTCTATATGGAACGCAAACTCCTAATTTCATAGTTCTACTGAAATGAATTTAGTTTTATCACTTAATTTCTTTTCTTCTACTTTTTTATATCTTAATGTATTCAATCCTTCAATAGAATAGAATATCATTTCATCTTTGATTGAATTATATCGTATTTGATTTTTTCTCGTCTCATCATGTATCCATCTATTTCCTTCAACACTATTACTGCTATGCTTTAGAGATTTAAATGAACCATCTTTTTTATATGGAACAACTGCCTCTATCATAAACTTTTTGTTAATAAAGGTATTATTTTGGCAGTTAATAATTTCTCCATCAAAACCATTGAAAGATAAATCAATCATTTTATCTTTTCTATAATGCTTAAAATCGTAATATGCTTTAAGGTTTTTAGATGCTTTGTATTTTCCAAAATTATTCAATAAAGATTTTCTAGCCGATTCTTTATATATTTGTTCTATTTCAGTTTTAGCCAATGCTTTATCAAAAATAGAAAACTCATTTACAAATCCTTTGAAATAATAGTTTTCATAGTTTTTAACAGGATTTGCTACACCTATATAAAAATCAGTTACATCTTTGTAATCATATAACTCTTCTACAAATTCCCCACCAATATATTCATTATTGATATATAACTCAATCATTTTATTTCTTGAGTTACGGGTGATAACTGCATGAACCCACATTTCTGGACTAATATCAGTTACAACACTCTTCGATTTTTCTTCATTATTCCACACCTCTAATTTATATCGGTTGAAACTATTGAATGATAGTGAAAAGTTGAATCCAGGAATACAAAATACTGTGTATTCATCATACTCTCTATTCACATCAGTTACAACATCATCTGGTTTGAATTTAATCGAAATAGAAAAATCATCAGATAATATTGGTTTTAGTTTTTCGAATGGAATATTAATAAATGAATCTATACCATTAAAATAAAAATAGTTAAGGTTATACGTCTCATTATCTATTCCAAAAGATTTTGTATCCAAACTTAAATTACATTGAACGCATCTCTTCATCAAATCATCATCTTCAAACCCCCAGCCCCAATACTCATTGGAATACCCATTTATTATTTTAAAATCTAATTTATTTAGAATCGTAACTCCACCGAAGTAATTGTAGAAACTTTCTTCCCCATCAACCGTATTTGCTAAGTGGGTAGGTCTTTCACAATATGAGTAATCAACCTTTATAGGCAACATATCCACATCGTGAAAACAATAATAATCAAAATCATTTCCACTTTCTTTAAAACCAACATTAAGTAACTTACCTCTATTAAAAGGCTTATCATCTTTTTGTTCTACTACAAAAATTTCAAATGGAATTTTTTTTGATTCTAAGTATTCTTCCAAATATGGAACAAAGACATTAAGGTGTGATTCCCTATTTCTATAAGGAACGATTACTGCTAATTTCTTTTGTTCTTGTTTGGTATTACTTTTCTTCATTCTTTACTAAGTACTTCTCAATAGCTTCCAATCTATCATCTGCATCCGCTAACATATTAAGTGCTTCCTCCGCATTTTTATAGAAATCACCGGTTGAATGGTCACCAATTCCAGCTGGATGGTTTTCTAATAAATCCAAAGTAAGAAGTGCCTTTGCTCTTTCTGCTTCTGCAGAAGTTTTTAACATTTGTACTAATTTGCTCATAGTTTATTGATTTGTGTTATCAGTAGGTCTTTCTGAATCTCTCATTGGTCGAGATACGCTGCCTAAATTTTTTGCTTTTAATATTGTATGAAATTCATGTAAATACCATTCAACTCTTGTACCCCAAGCTGATTTATCGATTTCGAACATCCAATCGTTTAAATCTCTCAAAGAGGATGCAATATCTTCTAATGCTCTTACTTGTCTTTCTTCTAAACTCTTTTGGTCTGCCATAATTTAATTATTGAGGTCTTTCAGTTGTTTTATCAGGTCTTCCGGTATTACCGATTGTTTTTGCTTTTGCAATCATATAGAATTCATTCAAATACCATTCTAATCTTTCAGACCAGCCTTTGGTATCTAATTCATACATCCAATCTTGAATGTTCTCTAATGATGTTCCTATCTTCTCAAAAGCTCTAACTGCTCTTTCTTCGATATCAACATTTTGATTCTCAGTCTTTTTTGTAGTAGCCATATTATTTATTTTTATTGTTTGATTTTTTAAAAAACCCTGTTGGGAATGGTGAATTTATATTACCATAATATCCTCTCATCATTTCTAATGAAGAGTAGATAATGGGTAACATATAAGAGAAATTATCTATTGTTTTATTGTTTTCAAATTCTTCTAATATTTCTGCAATTTTTTCTGCCTTTTCAACGATTACCTCATTATTGATAATCATTTTTACTAAAGAACTACTTTTATCCATTTTGTTTTTTCATTTAATTCTTCTTCCGATAATATTGTATAATTCAAATAATTTAACCCAATTTTTTTGGTATCCAATTTTCCAGTCAATACCTCATCAAAATATATTTGAGAGTTTTGAACAATATCTGGATCCCAACTATAAAACTTTTCAGTTATTTTATCATCTTCATCGTGAATAAGAGATTGATATTTACCTACAATTCTAGATGGAACTGATAGTTTAGATGTTTTTTGAATTACGTCTTGTTTAATATATTGGGAATAATTACCGAAATCTGGCCCATATATCTTAACATGATTCATTGTTATCGAATCATCCAAAATAAAATCTCTATATGTTTTTTCAAATTTTACATTAAGAACCGGCTCTAAATCGGTATTTCTTTTTTCATTATTATATCCTTCTAAATAAAGATTATCAATTTCTCTTTGCTCTAACACATAATCAAATAAAAGAACATTGGCCAACTTACCATGATATTGTGCAGTATTTAGACTACTACATCCTAAAAACAAATGCTCACTTGTATAATCATATAAAGGAGTAACCATATAAGGTTGTTGGTCGCCTGTATATTGAACTTTAACACTATTCAAATACATTTCAATTAACTCCTTATTGTAATCAACAACAAAAGTTATATGATTCCAAACTCCAACTTCATACTTCTTATATGCAAAACAATATTGTCTATTGTTATCATACACATTTACCCTTACAGTTCCATCTGGTTGCAGAGATATTCCTGTATTGAATCCTTTCCACGCTATTAAGTATTCTTCTTCATCTACCATTTGAGAATTAAACCACAATGATACCGAAAAACTATCTCTAGTAATATCTCTTAATTGAGGATTTGGGAATATCTTTAGATACAAATCCGCTGCACCAAAATCTGCGTAATTAATATTTTCAGTATATCTCTTATCGGTTAATTTTATTTTTTCGAATTCGTAATATGAGTCTATGCGAGGAAAAACAATTTCTTCATCTAACTCTATATCATTAATTCTACATCTATGTAAAAGATCTAAATCCGCAAATCCCCACCCATAGTATTCATTTGAGTATCCATTTACTTTTTCAAAATCTTCTTTAGAAAACATCACAACTCCCCCAAAGTATTCCAAATAAGGTAATTTAAAATTGTGCGCGGATACCTTTGTTGATAAGTGAACTGGGTATCCCCCAATGTGAATATAATTGTAATCACAATCATCACTCACCGGCAACATATCAATATCATGAAAACAGAAATAATCGAATCCTTCTTTGAATAAAGAGAATCCAATGTTACATAATTTACCATAATTAAATGGCTTATCATCTGCTTGCTCCACAATAAAAATTTTATAGTCTACATCTTTATTTTTAAAGAATTCAACCATATGGGGAACAAATGTATCTAATTGTTCTCTCCTATCTCTATAAGGAACTATTATAGCTATTTTAGCACCTGTCATTATATCGAAACAATTAATTTAGTTAGTTTTTTCCAATTACCGAAAGATACGAATGATTTTTCGGATTTCCAAGTCCATTCTTCAAAATCTTTTAAATTTATTTTGAATCTGCTTTTCCCTAATTCTTTATACATCCTACGATATTCTTCGGAGTATGCGTATGGTTGGTTTGTATTCGCAACATCTCTAATTCTCTGAATACTGCTATTATCCCATTTAAAATGATGAACTTGTGTAAATCCTCTTTCAATTGGATATCTTTGTGGGTGATTCCATCCCTGCCATCTCCAAGTAGTTTGTCCATCTATTTTTGCATAATGTTGACCTGGAGTGAGTTCAACCGAACCTCTCATAAGAGTAACTTTATTTGGGCAAGCTCCACTCATAGGATATCTAAAAAAAGTTGATATTGGAAATTCTTTCCATAAATCAGTATTAGTATCTACTATTGGAAATTCCCCATCTTTCCCAATCTTATCTATAAATCCACCTGTCACAAATTCCCACCCATTAAGTTCACATTCTTCAATTATAGAAGTTATATCATCCCAATATAGTTGCAATTCATCATCATCTGAAACTATCCACCAATCTTTAGGATATAGGGATTTAATTTCATTATAATATTTTGTTACCGCTTCCCAATTAAAAACTCTTTCTTCTCTTTCATAATAGATACACCCAAATTCTTTTGCGATTTCTTTTGCATTTTCAAATTCCTGTCTATTGTCTTTATCAGTTGAATAGTAATTAACTAAATGTATTTCACTTACATCTTTCTTGTAATGAGATAACATTTGTCTTAATGTGTTGGTTCTATAACCAGTTACTGTAACTAATTTAGGTTTCATTTCTTTCTATTCTTATAACAATTCCTGCACTACCTGCGGATACAAAATATTTATTATACCGATTATCATTTATAAATCCATATTTTTTAAATCTGAATATTATTACCAGTTTTCCTTCAAACACTGCATAAATTGCATTATCCGCATAATCGATTGAAGGTTGGGTTATAAATCCACTTTTCCAACTTTCTCTAAATTCCTCTTCTAATTCATCAGGACTAATGTAGATTACCATTTTCTTCTAATTAAAGTAAGACCTGTTGATGATGGTTTGTTTTTTACAATACCATGATTAAAAAGATTTAAAATCTCCCATTTACTATTATCAATTTCTTTTACAAATTGTATAGGCCCACTCCAATCATCATGTTCTCCTCTATCTTTAACTTCCTGTGTTACAATAAATTTATCGTGGTAATTAGGATCAGTATCGTGCATTGATATAATACCGCCATCACTCATAATTTGAGAATATAACTCGAAATCTTCTTTCACATTTTCATATGAATGCCCTGCATCGATGTGTAGATAGTCTATTTTAATATCTTGCATTATAAAAAAATTATGAAATGCATCTTGAGTAGTTGTGTTTATGATTCTAGGGTGAAATGTTCTTCTAAAAAATGACTCTTCATCTTTCCAATCTACTAATCCACCAACTCCATTCATTGCATCTACTACATATGTTGAACCTATATCTCCATAATTAAAATCAGGATTGCCTTCAAATATTCCTTGTCTATGTAAATCAAATCGAGCCTGTGTCATTATTCGGGGTATAAATCCACCACCACTTCCTAAACATACACATACCTTAGCTCTCATATATTGAATAATAGAATATACGATTAACCCATCTCCTAAATGTGTATCAGTAGCGCCGTGAGACCATCTATAAGGAACGGAAACGGTCTCTTCTTCACCTCTAAAATCAAACTCTAAATTGTTTGTGAGGTATCTTTTTATGTAGTTTAAATCCTGTAACATCTATTAAATATAATTATCCTAATCTACAAAATTACGAATTATTTATAAGATTTCCAACTTTTTCTACCCATTTATTTTTATCACTAAACCCCTCTAAATAGACCTTCAATTTTTTGAATTCTTTTAGCTTAACATTATATGGGGTTTCTGTAAGTTCCCTAACCAAATCATCGAAATCTTCTTTAGTTTCCACTCTGTATTCATACTTACATTCCACTCCCCAATCTTTATGTAGTATTGGCAATTTTCCATAATTTACGGCATCGAATATCGAATACCCAAATGGTTCGTTTTTATATGCCCCGTGAAATATTTGCCAACTCTTATCGATGAACCAATTACGATGTATGCTCATATCAAATTCATAAAACTTACATCTTTTAAAGTTATACATTTCTGATATGTTATAATAATCATATTTGTGAGTTAGAACTTTTGCGTTATGCCCACTTAACCAATGTGGGTTCTTACGACTTTCAAAACGAGCAGCATACCCAATAGTTTCAGAACATTCTTCAACTAAGTCTCTACTCTCATCAAATATATAGTAATTAGGTATAGTGATACACTCAAAATCTTCCAATAAAGGAGAGTGATTATTACCAATCCAAACTCTATTCTTACATTTTCTTAAAAGAAGATTTTGCCAACCTAATTC
>JACCDP011033075.1_pt1 | contig 32795 bp, 38 predicted proteins | sample 7445841 | NCBI WGS metagenome assembly JACCDP01 (sample SAMN15323441, study PRJNA562643) | freshwater metagenome | isolation source: river surface water | place: USA:Blue River Watershed | collected 2017-08-17 | reverse complement strand
GAGGAAGTGTACTCCTAGGCTTTCTTTCTGAGATTCGAGCGGGAAAACGACAACTCCAAGGAACAATCTATGCGAGTGATAGCAATCCTAATCTGATTTCACTGTATAAACATATTCAGACTAATCCAGGAGGTCTTCTTCAGCAACTTCAAGAGATAACAAATGAATACAAACAAATTCAAGCCTTGAAAGGAACGAAAACACCCCAGAACATAGACCAAGCGAAAACATCACAAGAATCCTATTACAATTGGATTCGCAAACAATTTAATGATGAAAAAGATAGTTACTCTTTAAAAGCAGGTGCTATGATGATATTCCTGAACAAAACAGGTTGGCGAGGCTTATATCGTGAAAATCAATCTCATAAATTTAATGTTCCCTTTGGAAATTACAAGAAAACTCCAACCATTTATGAGGAAGACAATCTCCTTCAAGTTTCACAACTTCTCCAAGGAGTTGTGTTTACATGTCAAGGATTTGAAGCTTCTTTCCAACGTTTGACAGCGGGTGACTTTGTTTATCTTGACCCACCTTATGCACCTGAAACACAAACATCCTTTGTAGGATATACAGGTGATGGATTCTCTCTCGATTCCCATAAAAAATTATTTGACTTATGCAAAGGATTCAAACAAAAACAGATTTCTATGGTGATGAGTAATGCAAAAGTACCCCTTGTCACAACAAGTTTTCCTGCTCCTGATTTTGAAGTGAATATTATACCCGCTCGACGAGCGATTCATAGTAAAGACCCTAGTAGCATAACGGACGAAGTGTTCATTACAAACTTCTAAGATGTATTAAAACATCTAAAAAAGTTTTCTATGAGAAGACAGAATGAATGCCTTTTGGCCTTTTATAAGAGATGAAATCTATCATGTCTATATGAAACCTGAAGAATTAGAAGCTTATTATAAAAAAGAAAACTATAAGTATGCATATCATGCCATGATTTATACGTCTTTAACATCACCCAAACGCATTGAATTGGGAGACGCTATTGAAACGAACGCCTTTCATTTATTTTTTTACATGCTTGCACGCTTTTATTACTTTGATGATGGAACATCTGATATTGTCTATTATTATCCCAATAAATACAATAATTATCTTGCTGAAAGAGCTCTCCGTTTATTGCCTCCACGATTTAAACGACAGACAATCAAGTTGGACGGTATAGAATATGTAGAGATGCCAGGGTGTGCTTGGTATACTCATAGTATCGGTGAACCTTGGATGTACGCTTATGTACGGAATTTATACAAAGAGATTTGGGAAAATGTTCCTCAAGTCAAGGGAAAATACAGTTTTATTTCCAGACATTCTGCTGGAACGCGAGTGCGCCGTCTCATGAACGAGCCTGAACTCTATGCACCTTTAAAAGAAGAAGGATTTAGTATTTATACCATGGAACATATGACCTTTGAAGACCAAATACGTCTATTTCGCAGTTCAGAAATCATCACTGGACTTCATGGCGCAGGATTTTCCTGGTTAATTTTTTGTCTGCCTGGTACCTATTTCTTAGAAATTGGTGTGGTCGGTGGAGAAGAAAAACATCGAGGGCATTATGAAGATATTTGTCTTCAATGTAATTTACCTTATTATCGTTTTACGAAAACGAGTCTCCCTGATACAACTGTATATCCAGATGCAGTAGACCCAGATTGTGTTGTGGATACGCAAGGATATATGGATTGTTTGCGAAGAATTGTGAAACTCAAAGAATCTAAACTTGATTCTCAAGAATAAAAAGAATGGAGCATCTATGGCCATTTGTAAGAAGCGATGTGAACAAACAATATTTACCACCCGATCTATATGAAGAAATTGTTGTCAAACAAAAAATTAAATATGCCCTTCATACAATCTTCTGGTCTTCTCTCACATTACCCAAACGTATTGAACTAGGCGATGCACATGAGACCAATATATACCATTTATTTTTTTACATGCTTGCGCGCTTTTATTACTTTGATGACGGAACATCTGATATTGTCTATTATTATCCCAATAAATACAATAATTATATTTCTGAACAAGCCTTTGCTTGTCTCCCTTCTCGTTTTAAACGTGAATTCACCAAATCGGCAGGGTATGAATATCTCGAAATGCCTGCATGTTGTTGGTATGCTACACTTATTAATGAATCTTGGATTTACCAATATGTGCGAGATTTGTACAAACATATCTGGGAAAGTGTTCCTCAGACAAAAGGCAAATATACCTATATTTCGAGAAATCCGCGTCAAGTCAAAGGACGACGTATTTTAAACGAAGACGAGCTCATAGAGCCTTTGAAACGCGAAGGATTTAGTACCTATGTCCTTGAATATATGAGTTTTGAAGACCAAATTCGATTATTTCGCAGTTCAGAAATTATAACAGGGTGCCATGGAGCTGGCTTAACATGGTTAATTTTCTGTCTTCCTGAAACTCTTTTTCTAGAAATTGCCTTACCAGGTGGTGAAACCAATCACAGAGAACATTATGAACACATTGCTACATCATGTAATCTCTCGTATTACCGATATCCTCGTACGGAAATACCAGACAAAGAGAAATACCCTGATGCTCAAGATCAAGATAGTATCTTAAATATTCGTGATTTTATATTTTCGATTCAAGCTGTCAAACACTTGAAGAAAGAATCTAAACAAAATAGTTCTTGATATTCAGATGAATTCTATCACAATTGAAAGTACTGAATGTCGCACATCACTTTGTAGAATTTGTGCTGAATCTGGAACAGATAAAACTCCTTTTAATCTTCAAGGACATCGTCACCCTTACACCACTCCTTATTCTTTATTTTTTGAACCCTTAAAACATAGGCCCATTAAATTTGCAGAAATTGGTGTCTTTCGTGGAGCCTCTCTCCGTGCTTGGCGAACCTTTTTTAGTGAAGCAAGACTTTATGGCTATGACAATGATATTCCAAACCTTCAGTTTATCGCTTCTATGAATTTACCCAATACGTTTTTGGACCAAATGGACGCCAGCAAAGATGATTCTATTCGTGAAAAACTCCAACAGGCCACGAGTGATGGGGAACTCTTCGATGTTATTTTGGACGACGCCTCTCACGATCCTGCAGACCAATGTGCTGTCATTCGCACGGCGTTACCTTTCTTAAAAAAAGGGGGTTTGTTGATTATTGAAGATATTTTCCGTGAACGTTCTATTGAACCTTATCAAGCTGTTCTTCCTTCTGTTGAACATTTGATTAGTTTTCATACCTTTATTGTGTGTGACCACTCTCTGCGATATTCACCTGGGTGGAACAATGATAAGTTGTTGGTGTTTGTAAGAAATTAAATCATTTCCTCTTCACTTTCATCTTCCGAAGGAATATCTGAAGCGGGCATTGAAATAGTATCAGGAATGTAATCTTCATGGTCAGATTCGTCAAAGAGCATGATATCGTTTGGATTAATACCCAAACGTTTCCACTTTCTTTCTTCTGCAAGCTGTTCTACACTTTTAGGACGGAAGGGTGGAAAGATAGTGGGCTGAGTAGTATCCATAACCCACCATGGAACTTCTAGAGGTTCTGATGTCTGGGATTTTGTGCTATTTTTTAGAGGAAGAATTGTACAAGCCTCACGGAAAATCATTTCAGGAGTATCTCCTTTCTTTAACCGTTTTAGGATCGCAGCTTCTTCTTCTGCAGCAATCACTTCTTTGAGTTTGTTTGCTAAACTATTGCCTTCAAAGACAGTTTTCTTTGGGGCATTTTGGACTAAATCAGGAAAATCAGAAAAGGACGCAATATTGACTTCCTTCTTGATTTCTTTTCCATCTTCAGTTTGCTTTTTCCAGGATTTATATCCACCTGATGCATCAGGTCCTATATATCTTGGTTTATTCATATTGCTAAAGGCGCTAGGTCTACTTTGTGTCATCATTTTAATGGAAGCGAAGGGGGTTATACAGGGGAGGGAGGTAAAACGCCGTTCAATTTTTACAGTGCCTAAAATTGTTTCGTCATATCCCGTAGAGGGTGTACAACATGGTAAATTTAGTTATCGTCGAAAGTCCTGCAAAATGTTCAAAAATTCAAGGATTCTTGGGTCCAGGTTGGAAAGTCCTTGCAACCTATGGACATATTCGTGCCCTTCAAGAAACTATAGAGGCAGTAGGATTGGACCGCGACTTTGAGCCCAAGTATATGTTCCTTAAAGAAAAAGCGAAGTCCATGGCCAATCTGAAAGAAGCTGCCAAAGATGCTTCCACGATTTATCTCGCCAGTGACGATGATAGAGAAGGTGAAGCCATTGCGTATAGCGTGGCTGTCTTCCTAGGGTTAAATCCTGCTACAACGCCCCGTGCTGTCTTTCACGAAATTACAAGTAAAGCAGTCAAACATGCGGTAGAAAATCCTCGTCGTATTGATATGAATCGTGTCAATGCTCAACAGGCTCGAAGCATTTTGGATATGATGGTGGGATTCACCATTTCACCTCTTCTTTGGAGCTATGTGGGGCCTGCCTTATCAGCCGGTCGTTGTCAGACACCAGCTCTTCGTTTACTTTGTGAACGAGAAGAGGAAATTCAAAAATTTACAAGTCAAACGGTTTGGAAAATCAAAGGTCAATGGCAATATGCCAAGAGTGAATTTCAGTTTCCAACTGTTCTCAAGGACGAATTGGAAGATAAAGAGTCTGCCATGAATTTCTTAGAAAATATTCACAATGAATCTACAGGTACAATTCTCCATGCAACAACAAAACCGTGGTCAGAACAACCTCCCAAACCTTTAATTACGAGTACTTTGCAACAAGAATGTTCTGCTTTGTACTCTATTCCTCCAAAGAAGACGATGATGATTGCACAACGTATGTATGAACAAGGACATATTACATATATGCGCACTGACCATGCCGTCCTTTCTGAAGAAGCCAAAGCAGAAGCCCAAGCTATGGCGTCTAAACTCTATGGTGATGCGTATATTCAGACCCTTGATGGAAAACCCAAGGTAACAAAAGGGAAAGAAGCACCTGTGCAAGCACAAGAAGCACACGAAGCCATACGACCTACTCACTTTGATACTGTCATGCTTCCTCCCTGTGACAATGCCTGGGACGCTCTTGACCAGAAAGTCTATAAACTCATTTGGGCGCGCGCAATGCAAAGCACAATGGTTCCTTCTAAGGGGGACGAACGTGCCGTCACCTTTGTGGCGGACGGCGATCCAGGTGAATTTCCCTGGGAAGCCAAGTGGAGACGCACAACCTTTGCGGGTTGGCGTCGAGTTGGTCTTGGCTCCACACAACTTGATGAAACAGAAGAACAACAACAAGCTGATGCTGTTCAAGCCACCTGGATTCAAGCGATTTCACTCAGAGAAGGAGACAAACTTGTATGGAAACAACTTGAAGCCACTCCTGTTACCTCAAAACCTCCTCCTCGCTACAATGAAGCTACTCTCGTTCGTGAATTAGAGAAAAAAGGTATTGGAAGACCAAGTACTTATGCTTCTCTTGTAGGAACTCTCCTTGAAAAACGTTACGCTGATAAAAAAGACAGCCCTGCAAAACCTATTCAAATGGCGACTTATCTTCTTCAAGCCCTTGGTCAATGGCCTCCCAAAGAAGATTTGGTGACGAAACAAATGGGAGCCGAAAAAGAGAAAATGATTCCTACTGCACTCGGTATAAGTTTACTTGCTTTCTGTACCCGTGAATTCAAACAACTCTTTGAATATGGATTTACAGCCCAAATGGAGACACGACTTGACCGCATTGCCCAAGGTGTAGAACCGTGGAAACAAGTCTGTCATGATACTTGGAACTCCTACAAAGACCACTATGCTGAACTCAAAACAACCAAAAAAGGTTCCAAAGGAGCAGAACTCAAAGCGCAACGACAAGCCCAAACACAAGCCAAACTCAAAGAATTTAACGATGGGTTAAAAGCTGTCGTGAGTAAAAAAGGACCTCTTCTTCTCAAAGAAGATGCAGACGGAAATAAAGAGAAGACAAAATTCTATGGCTGGCCAGAAGGAGTTGACTTTGCAGAGATGACAGAAGACAAAGCGCTTGCATTTATTGAATCACTCCAGAATCCTACTGCATGGGGTACTTACAATGGTGTTCCTATTGTTGTCAAGAAAGGACCTCATGGTCATTATGCTCAGTGCGGGACTTTGAATGTCAAAGTCTTAGACGGAGAAACAGCAGAATCTATTCAACAAAAATTTGAAGAAAAATCAAAAACAACGCTTCACACACTTGGAGAGTTTGAATTTCGCCAAGGACAATATGGTCCATTCATGTACAAGAAACCAGCAAAAGGGAAAAAACCTGTCTTTGTGAGTCTCCCTGAAGGTCTGGATCCTAAGACCTTAACTGCAGAAGCTGCGGAACGCATTTATCAGAATGGTCTGCAACAGAAATCCGCAGGAGGACGTGGTGGTCGCGGAGGTTTCCGTGGACGTGGTCGTGGTAGAGGTACAGGGCGAGGTACAGGACAAGGATAAAATATCTGTTTGAAGTAGATGTCTGCTCCTACTACCCCCACACCAGGCCGTTCACGTTCAAATTCAGATCTATCCGGAAATCCCGTCAAGAAATTCAACAATGGTTGGACAAAACAACAAGAAACCCTTATGTCAGAATGGGCTGACAAAGCTGGTTGCTACAGATGGTTACATGACCGTTGCGAAAAGAAGTATTCCATGATGAACATGTGGATTACAATTCCTGTCATTATTTTATCGACACTTACGGGAACTGCGAACTTTGCGCTTGATGGTTTTATTCCACCTGAAGACGAGGACGCAAAAAAATACGCACAAGCTGCGATAGGAGGTGTTTCTATTTTTGCTGGTATCTTAACAACCCTCGGTAACTTTTTACGTTTTGCACAGGGCTCAGAATCTCATCGTGTGGCAGGCATTGCATGGGGTAAATTCCAGAGACAGATTGCGGTTGAATTAGCCATTGCTCCAAAAGACCGCATTGATTGTATGGACTTCTTAAAAATCTGTCGAGCGGAACTTGACCGTCTTATAGAACAATCTCCTCCTGTTCCCGACGATGTGATAACTGAATTTAAGAAAGAGTTTGAAGATAAGCCTACTGTGAAGAAACCTGAAATCTGTGATGGTATGGAGCACACAACTGTGTATGAAAATCGCGATTCTATCCTCAAACAAATTACTGCAGAAGCGACCATTGCCTTGTATCACAAAAAACGTATGCTTCGTGATGAAATTATTCCAGATTTAAACAAAATGATATCACAAGAAGTGAATAAACAAGTCAGTGATTTGTCAGGCACAATTCTCGATGCCAACACACGTAAAAAAGAATTATTTGATACAATATCCAGTCGCCGAAGTTCTTTAGCAAACGTATTGTCTCGCCCTATCGGCAAATCAGGGAAATATGGCGATGGAAACTGGAAACGAAACGGAAGAAGTGTTTCCCCTCAAACGCGTGAAAAAACAGAAGAAAGACAAAATACATTATCAGACGTGCACATAGAAATCGTTGGACAAGAAACATTACGAACAGAAGGTAAGGACGAAACAGCGTATTCGAATTTTTAACCAAAGCGAGAACGCATCTCGAAATAGGTCATAGGAACATCTCCTAGCTCTCTCAATGCCTTGGCCTGTTCGTCTAGGGTCATGTTTGTAGGGAGAGCAAGAAACTTTTCACGCTTCTGCTCAGGAGTAAGAGTTGTATCAGGCTTACAGTCCTTGGTGCTAGGAGAGATAGCGTCCAGAAACTGATTGAACTCCACATTTGCAGCGCTACGAGGGGGAGGTCCATACTGGCGGAGCACGTCCTTCGCATACTCGTCCCAACCTACACGAGCAATCAACTGAAGAACACGCATGGTACATCCAAAGGATGCTCCACTGTGTCCTGAATAGCGATGGAGCACAGCGTCCTCAATCTCTTGTCCCTTCGGCGGTGGACGAGAGAACATGAAGCCCTTGTCTTCAGGAGGTTCATAGGTGCGCAAATGCTCCCAGCCACCTTCCACGGAACAAACTGCTTCAAATCCAGATTGGATCATCTCACGGTCCCACTCAGGGAGATTGAGACCATCAAAGTTGCCATAGGCAGGAATAGTTGTAGAGGAAGACATTTTGAACTTAGGGGGGTTGTACCCTTCCAAGGGTAACTCATTCATTCAATTTTACTTTGCAAACGGGTTAGGTACATTCACTTGATTCCAGTACAATGCACTGTCTTCCCATGGTTCTTTATCCTTCTCTTGAAGACGAAGCATACTGGGAATGAGCTTGACTTTTCCCCTGTAAAGAGGAGTATCCCAGGATCGCGGTTTATACATAAGATTGTCTGGATTCAGAATCCATTCAATCTTATCAGTACGATGATTCACAAACATATAGGTCAATTCACTTTCGTCTTTCTGAAAGTCATCGAACCGCTGAGCTACAAATTCAACTTGTCCACAACAAGGCTCTGGGTGCTTGATGACGTAGTCAAGGCCGTCTTCACAAATAGCAATAATTTTATTTGTAAGAGGAAAACCGAGAGGAATCCAAGAACCATTGGTGACAATAGTCTGGTCCCATGGAAGACCAAACATCGACTTGTTAGTAGCTCCAAGCACAAGAGAGGGAACCATGGTGTATTCTACAGCTTTTTGGAAGACACTCACACGTATACCGGTGTAGACAAAGCCATTCATGGGAGCCAAAACAGGAACACGCCAACTATCTGAAGCGTCCTCCATAGAGACGCGATGCGTGTAAATTTCCTTGTCCGAAAAATCTGTATCTTTGGGGTTCCAAGGCCACTGAGATTGAATATCTTTTAGAAAAACCATCTTGTTTACTGTGCTTGGCTACAGTCACTACTTACCTTCAATTTTACCCCAATAACAAGCGCCTTCTATCAGAGATGCGCCTTGGGGTGTTTCTGAGGATTTGGGAAACACCCAGGATTCATTCCAAAAATTCGAAATCACAGAATGATTTGCCCATCGCATGCCTTTGATTCCAAAAAGAACCTGTGTTGCACCTCCTAACACAATAGCAACGATACCTTGCTTCTTTAATTCACAACCAATAATCATACCCAATCCACCGCACCCAATAAGAGCAATACTGGCTTGAGAATTCACAATTTGTTTGACAATCGAAGATACAGCAACGTCCCAACTTCCAATATCAGCAGGCCATTCTGCTACACCTTGTGCTAAGGAAGGCACATATCCTGTTTGAACAAAGACCCATTCCACATTGGTAGGGAGTAAACTTTCTGTTGCAACAGGCCAAATATAGTCTTTCTTTTCCAATTGCTCCTGCATTGTTTTGGTAAAGGAGGACACGACAGCCACACGCTGACCTGCTAATAAATTCGTCCAACGCTCTTCAGAAGGTACATAATAGGGTTCTAAACTCCGCAAGGGAATGCGAGGTGCAAGCATATTAGTTTTTTGAAGAAGTTTTTCTTCAGGAACCTTTAACGGCTCATACCAACCGGCTACGAGAACATCTGTTAAACGTATGGCTTCAAGCATTTGGAAAATCCAATTGTCTATGCTTTTTTTATCCGAAGGCCAAATTCCCGCATGAAGCTCTAATCTTCGAGATAAATGGGAAGGATAGGGTTGATTGGGTGCTGAGCCAAATGTACGAAACAGAAGTGTTTCTAATTCAATAGTACCATTACGTCCAATCAGAGCACCCTCTTTTTTTTCAAGTGATTTTTCAATACACGTATAAATCTCTTTGGCACCCTTTTGAATGTCCATTGTATAGCTTCTACAAGTCAAGGTTTAGATTCTTCTCTACAGTAGAATGAAGTCCAAAAAAATATGGATAGGTCTTCTTGTAGCGACTGTACTTTTCTACATTTTCCTAACAAAAAGTCAAGAAGGATACAAAAATATAGATTATGATGCACAGAATCAACTTGAAAAGATAGTTACAAAAGTCTTACCTGAAAATGCAATCTGTATTCGCGGTGCACAATGCGTATCAGGAAGATGTTTAGAAAATAACAATGAAACGACGTATGGGTATTGCGCCAAACCTATGTAGATTATTTGCGTTTGGGAGGAGGAAGTCCCCGACGCCATTCTGGTATATTGGCATTCGAACCACCGAGGAGGCGTCCCTCTCCTTGAAAGGCTTGAAATCCTGTTGGTTGGGGTTGCGAAGTCAGAAATCCATCAGGAACCATTAAATCTGTTGAAAGAGTTGGAATTGGTTCAGGAATCGGTGTAGGAGGTCGAGGGGGAGCAATCTGGTCTACAGGTTCTTCAAATTCTACAGCCACTTCTTCTCCATCACAAAGTACAAGATTGGCTGGTTCAGTTTTACTGACAAAGACTTCCACAGGATATCCTCCTAGAGCTGTCACGGGAATATGAAGAGTAGTGTGCTCACGAATGACACCCAGAGAGGATAAGGCTTGCTCTAATTCTACTTTGATGTCCGCATTATAGATGGCTGAATCTATAACGCGGAAAACAATCTTTGTGGCCTCTGGAAAATACTCGTCGTCCACAACTTCAAGGACAGCTTCATCTCCTTCTCCCTGAAATTGCCCTGCATCAACCATCCAAAGAGGTAAATATACTTTGTAATGGACTGTTTCATCATCTGTTTCTTGATGATCAACAGGTTGCCCTAAAGGAGCAATCCAATCTTCTAATCCACTCGGGTGAAGGATTCGTACAAATTTTCTTCGTGACCCTTCCCGTCGCATAACTTCCTCCCAAACATGTTTATCAACTTGAACACTAAAAGGGTCTGTATCAACGGACGGTGCGTAGGCTTTTGACCATATATGGATTGGATAGCTCATGGTGTTGTACTGGGGAAAGGGCGTCAATCCCTTTCAAGTTTATTCACCCCCTTTAGAAATGAAACCTCAAATTCAGACCTTTGAATTAGCTCTTCAAAAGACCAAACTGGACGAACTCCAAAAAATTATCTTTCAGGAAAGATTTATTCAGGTCTTACGCTCCTTTGAACGACGCTGTTTTTATTTAGCATATTTCTTTCATCTTCTTCGTGTACTCGTTTCTGTAGGATCTCTTATTGTGCCTGCTTTACTATCCATTCAGTATTCAGACACGTCTGCTAGCACAAGCATAAAAGATCCTGAGAGTTTTGCCTATGAAATTTATTGGGCCACATGGGTTATTTCTTTATTGGTAACAACCAGCAATGGAATTGTAAGTGTTTTTAAAATCGATAAGAAATATTATTATTTACACACCGCCATGGAACAGTTGCGAAGCGAGGGTTGGCAGTACCTCCAATTGAGTGGACGCTACAGTGGATTTTATACACCAGGAAAGATATGCACGCATGAAAATCAGTTTGTCTATTTCTGTCATGCGGTTGAAAAAATCAAAATGCATCAAGTGGAAGAAGAATACTTCAAATTAACGGATGCGCAAACACCCAAAACGACAAGTGCTACAAGTGGAAGTGAAAGTAAAGAAAATCCATTGATTCACCCTACACCTCAAGCATCTTTAGAAGAAATTGCAAAAAATTTGCCTCCAGAACTCAAAAAACAACTTAAATCTTTTGCCACTTTAGATGGCGCGACAGCCCCCGCATTGCCAGTGTCAACCGAATTGCAAACGACCTCCTCTGGAGAAAAAAGCATTTTGCGCGTACCATCAGACAAGGAAATGTCCGAGAAGTTCACCTCTTAATGGCTGGGAACCACGCTATGAGCCCGACCGATGGAATAACAAAAAAGAAGTTCGCGAAACCCATAATTGTTTTGCGTACGCTATGAATGTTCATGATCCCAAACAATTTACTGCCTGTTTAAAAAATAAGAACTGCAATGTCCCTTTTCACCAACCTGGAAGCGCCTCTGGTCACCCCAAATTTTCCACGCAAAAATTTAAGACATGCTCAGATATGGTAGGTCGTCTTCTTGGTGATAACCCAACGATGAAGATGAGTACATTTACTAGTAAATGTCCTCCTCGAACGTCAAAAATTGCCTTAGTTGTTGATGCAGACGAAGATTATCACTTCTTTCGTCAAGACAGTAATGGAATGTGGTCGCATAAACCTGGAGGAACGCCTGTTACCAATGTAGACGCTGATGGAAGAGCTATTTATGACCCTAAGTTGGCCAATAGAAATTATGACGAAAAAGGTTCAAAATTAAATTATGATGTATTTTGTTCTTATATGTGTGTACCACGCGACAGACCTCTTTATTTAAAGATTGGTGGGAGTCGAAGACGATTTCTCACTCGAAAGCATCGCAGAGGGTAAATCTTGGCAATACATGAGTGCACGCTTACGCGCTAGACGTGAAGAACGACGAGGGACAAAGCATTCATCATCAACTTTCTTAGAAGGTGCAAACGGTTTTGATGCAAACTTGAGAGAAACACGCCAAACAAAGAAAGCTAGAATACTTCCAACCACGAGGAATGGAATGGAAATATTGTAGACATCATTCCAAGTGACTTTATGCGCTTCAAAGACAAGACGATGGAGAAAAGTGCCAACTTGTTCACAACTATCAAGGACAAACTTTACACTAAAGGCAATCTGATAAATCACATACCCAACCCACTGGACGATTTTGGCAAGAGAGAGTGTGAAGTCTTTCAGAACAAAGGCTCCTGATTTTACAGCACTTGCGAAATCCAAGCCGATGGACTTTGTGTAATTCATAAAGGACCGGACACCTTGTACTAGACTAAGAACAAAGTATGTTGTAAGATAACCAAAGATAACCATACCCTTGACAACCTTATCCAAGACAACAAGGCCTACCGTGCCAAAAGGTTTTAGGATAATCAAGGCTTTCTCACCAAAGGGTCTTAGAATCATGAGAGCAAATGAGATGATAGGTTTCAAAATCACGAGTGATGTATTTAGAACAGGTCTCCACACTACTTCTGTATTCTTTAAGAGTACCAAAGTATTGTTTACAACGGCCTGTACGACGGGATTTGTAGCCCAAGAGCTCCATAGATGACTGAAAACGCTTACCATGGCTGATGAAAAGGTCCCAAGAATCATCACTGCTGATACGCCTGCGACCCAATCCACGATTGATAAAGAAGAAATTAGATCCATACTACAAAGCTATACTGGCCTCAAGCCAACTTACTCATTCAAATTTTACGCTGTCGCTTACGAATTGATAACCACTTTGTTCCAAATCGAGCTATCCAGGGACTTGCAGGGTCAAAGGTAGCCAGAGCTTCAATACAATCAAGGCGCTCCTTCGGATTGGGATTCAGTAACCCACGTAATGCTGAAAGAATGGCTACTTTTTTAGCCTTGTAAGGACCTTGTGTAAATTCAGGCAGTAAAATAATCATACTCAGAATCTCCAATATCAATACACCGATAGACCACGCATCAAATCCTGGCCAATATGTTCTCCATAGATTTACAAAATTACGGTGCTTAGCATACTGGCTAGTTCTCCAAAACTCCATCAAACTATCGCGACAGGATTCTTTTGACATACCTAAGTATTTTTCCATGTCTTTGAAAATTTGTTTTCCCATAATCGTAAGCTTAATAGCATTGGGTACATCATATTCACCATTTCTGATAGCATTCATCACATTAATTTCAGGGGCTTCTGCATTTACAACCTGAGGGTGTGCAGAATCTGATTCAAATCCAAATTTTAAGCGTTTCCATCTTCCTGACACTAACTCTTGATTTATTGAAGACGCATCAAAGGAAAGACCAAAATCAATAATACGAACGGTCTTATGTTTGTCAATTAATAAATTTCCAGGGTGAAGGTCATAATGACAAACTTGTGCTAATAAAAGAGTGGAGCCTGCTTCGAGCATCGAGCGCATAAATCGCAAAAAATCAAAGCGTTTTGGGTGAAGACTTACAGAATCAAACGATAAATAAAAAGGCTTGCCACCAAAAGGTTCTGTGAGTTGAGCAAATTCATCTAAAGGTTTCTTTTCCTCAAAATTATCGAAACATTCTTCCAAACCTGGCTCCGACTGTTTTCGTTCGGGTGCAGGTTCACAGGATTCCGGTTCAGGCAATAAGAAATAATTCGAAGCCAACGGGACTTTACGTAGACGGTTGGCAATTCGAATCTCTTGTTGAGCGAGTATTTCCATGGTAATTTTTCCCACCTTACCAAAGTCTTTCTTTTTACTACCTTTGCATATCAAGGGTGGCATAAAGGTACACCCATAGGTGCCTGAGCCAAGATAACGACCACCTTCCATACTACTTTGAAGGAGATTCTTTCTGTGGTCTAACCGAGTGCCTAATTTGGTGATTACAGGTAGAGATGATCGGTATCAGTCTGGTCTTGTTGCTCCTTATGACAATAGCAATAGCCGAACTTTTTTGGCCTCAAAAAGTACGGGAAGGATTTGAGAATTTAGTGCCTGCTCTGAGTCCACGCGCAGGATACTTTGCAAAATTTGTCCCTCGCCGAGGAGATATTTCGGAAGGGTCTGAGCAAGCGGGATATATTCAAGACCCTCGTTATTTCCTAGGATATGCTGATGTGCAACGTCTTGGATTTGACCATGATTTTTGCCGTATGGTAGAATCCAAAGCCGATGAATCTGCTAAATTCTTCGCCTGCGCACTTGCAGGAACAGAAAATCTAAATTCAATCAGCTTTCGCACTCCTACTGTTCGTGATGGATTCCGCTTATCTCGAGACGACTATATGAGAGATATAGAAGGAAAAGGACGTGCCGCCTATTGTCGTATCCTCAAAGGAAAATCGGGTCAATATCAAGCTCTCTGTAATCGTGCTTTGGATACTGAATTTGATGAAGAACTTGTTGTCGACACACAACCGCCTACTGAAATTCAAACACTCCTTCATTTCTATGAAGGCTGTGTCTTCTGGTATAGATTTCGCGATGATATGATTGACTATGTCAACAATACGCGCTTGCTTACTGTAGGTGGTCTGAAAGTCAACGAAAAACCGAATCCTACCATAACAGAAGGCTTGAAATTTAATGGAGTTGACCAATATGTAAGACTAGGAGACAATGTTGAACTTGAACTAGGTTCTGTAGTACCTATCCGTTCGCTCCGAGGACTTATGGTTTGGGTCTATTTTGATGACTTTACCAACAATGCACGTATCTTAGATTTTGGAAATGGTCCTGAAGAGAATAATATTGTCTTAGGCATAGTGGGGAGAGGTGATGCCAATATAACCGATGCTGGAATCCTGCGTCCACCTTTGTTGTGCGGGGAAGATACTACAATCCCAGACAAACCTTCTGGTGCACAACCTTGTGATGTGGTTTCTCCTCAAGAACTTCTGCGGACAACCTCTGCGAATGTGAATGAGTTTGATTGCGTGGGATTTGAAGAGAATCCTCGACGTTTACCTCCCTCTCGCGTTCGCGATAGAACTATCAAAGGTCCAACAAACAGAGCTAGTCTCTTGTATGAAATTTGGGAAGGTCAACAACGAAAGATGAGAATTTTAATTCCGAAAGTCATTCCTAAGCAAGAATGGGTCCATATATGCATCACAGCCACTTCGGAGGACGCTTTTCGCCCTGATATTGGTATCTTCATTAATGGAGAACTTGCCTTTTTAGAACCAAGTGGATTCTTACCTCAATCGTCTACCTTATCCAATTGTTATCTTGGACGAAGCAATTGGTCCAATGTAACCTCTCAGTATGAAAATAAGGACGAATTGTTCAAAGGCAAATTGTTTGATGTTCGTGGCTATAAACAATCCATTACAGACAAAGTGATTAAGGAATCAGTAGCATGGGGAAAGTCAAAATTAGGGTTGTAAAAAAAATTTGATTGGGTTTAAGGGGTTTTGCCTAGGTACAATCATGTCAGGTATTTCTGAATTTACACAATCCTTCTTTAATGCTTCATCAAAAGCATGGAAGAAGAATAAAGTTCGCTATGGACAAGCCATGTATACATATAAGAAGAATGCGTTTCCTAACCAACAGGAGTTTGAGGAACCAACATGCACTGCTTCCCAAAAGAAGCTTCTTGAGAAAGAATTAACGAAACGTCAGTCCATTGATGAATTTGCTCCTCCAAGGGTCAGACGCTCTCCTCGCCTTCGTCTTCTTCATCTCCAACAAACGTATTCTAATTTTGACGGGCACGGCGACGATGATTGTCGTCGTCAATAATGTCATCTCTCATAAGCTCTCGATAGATGTCAGCGCGATGGTAACGGCGTAGACGGCGAAGCTCTTCCATGGCTCTATCGATGTAGGGACGCTTTTCCTCGTTATTCATATCTATCCAACGATTCCAGAGACGCATGCTGTAATCAATGATGGAACTGCGACGAAGAGGTGGGTCTTGATCCAGGTAGAAATGAATCCCTTCAATCAAGAAGATAGAGAAGGCACGTTCATCGAGTTCAACGTAGTTGTAATTAGGGTTGTTATTCATCTTTAGAAAGAAACAAGCTGTACATGTGTCTATAGCCTTTTTGTGTTCAATTTTATACCACTTAAAAATTGAACGGCATATCCTCTATATCCAAGCAAAGCTTCCCCTCATGTCTAATCTTTTGAAAACCCTTGGTGATGACTGGCATAATCCTCACCCTTACTGGAGGCTTATTGAATCTCTTTTGCCTGCAAGTCCCTATATTGAAGAGATTGAAAAATGTCTAACAGGTATTTATGTTGAAGGACATTATGACTATAAGCTCTACAAAAATACAAATAAATATACTCTCTATGATACAGATATTGAGCAAAGTGAAATGACGAAGAAAAACTTGGAAATGGATATGAAACGCGAATCTGAAAGCCTTGAAAAACTGTGCAAAAAAATGGAAGAGTTACAAGAATTTCTTAACGGAGTTGAAGGATATGGTCAAGCTCTAGAGGAAGATGAAGAGGAAGAAGAGGTTGAAGTTGCACATACTCATGTTTCTCGGCAGGAAAAAGGTCGCCAACCCAAAGCCCTTGGAGGAAAAGACGCTGCCAAAGCGAAAAAATTAGAAGAACAAAAGAAAATGCTCTTAGCGAAAAGTACAAAGTCTGCCATGGCCACCTGTCAACAAAAACTTCTGGACATGCAACAAGAAATTGAAAAACAGGAATTAATGAGTAAACTTTATAAAGGATATCGTGAAGCGGATTGGTTTTACCAAGCAAGCATGAGGAAAATTGTTCTCAAGTATGCCAGTTCTAACGATCTCGAAACCCTCATTCGTGAGGTTGACCGTTTATTGACCGACTATAAAGCTATGAGACAACGCGTGGCTCCCAAAGAATCTTGCAGAGGAGAGGGAACTGGACTTTGTGAAACACATCTTCTTCCCTTGTACGTTACCAAACGGACAGAAAAAGGTGTCCCACTTGTTTGGAAATGCGATATCAACTGCTAAGAAAGAGTTGCATTTCAATAAAATAAAAAAAACATCTTTTTTGTGTAGACACTACAAAAAAAAGATGCTCCCAGTGGGGCTTGAACCCACGACCTTGGCGTTTCGGTGCGATAAGCATATCTTCTGATATAAGCACCACGCTCTACCAACTGAGCTATGAGAGCAGTATTACCTATGAGAAAGCATAGGCTACTTGATGCCTCCTCTGGGAATCGAACCCAGGACCTTCTGTTTCCATTAAGATGACGTTGACAGGCGTCATCCCCCACAATCCTTAAGGTGCAGGGATGCCTGGGCGTACCAGACAATACAAGACAGATGCTCTACCACTGAGCCAAGAAGGCTGAACCCAATCCAACCAAACACCTCGGGTGGGACTTGAACCCACGATCTTCCGCTTAGAAGGCGGACGCGTTATCCAACTACGCTACCGAGGCAGAGGCTTTATCCACCAAGCCCAACTACCTATGCCACTAGCCAGCGATTCAAATTTGGCGACGATAAATTAAATAACTAAGGAACACTCCGTAAAAATTCTTAGCAAAGATATCCAAAATATTATATCCTATATTTTTTTCTTTTGAAGGGAAAAGTGCTGCTACACCATACAGACTCCAAGCTGTAAACATAAACCAAAAAAGCCCTTGCTGTTGAGGAGTCTTTGATACAAATTGTGTATATAAAATACTAAAAGAACCAAAAAGACTTGCATACCCTAAGAGAGAAGACCATGTAATAGACAACAGATTTATTTCCTGAAGATATCCAAACCATAACATTAATGCATTACATAAAAACATAAGTAGTATCCAATTCCAGTTCTTTTCAAAAAAAGATACGACTGTAAAAGGTTCTTTTTCTGTTTGTTCTCGACTATCCAAATAGCCATAGTAAGATGCTGTGGAGAATAACATAGTAGGTGTTGTAATAAACCAATCGTAGTAACGAAATCGGGTTATATCATATACTCTTTCCACAAGTTCACTTCTGTACCAACCATAAAAAATCAATTCAATAATCTGTACAAAGGTTTCTAATCCTAAAATTTCTTTCAAAGCAAAATCCCATTTATCAAGGGGTATAGTAAATGCAAACAGATTTAATAAAAGAGTTAATATTTGAATAAATAAAGAAGCATCTATGGAAAATCTCACCAGAGCTGACATCTATTTCTGCCATAAAAAAAAACATCGCCAGAGGGGATCGAACCCTCGACTGAGTGGTTAAGAGCCACTCGCTCTACCTCTGAGCTATGGCGATTTACCCTTTCCTGGGCGAAACACCGTCTGAGGGGATCGAACCCTCGACTGAGTGGTTAAGAGCCACTCGCTCTACCGCTGAGCTAAGACGGTTGAATTGAGATTTGGTTCGCAGTTCCCTTCTGCGTTGGTCATTCTTGTAAGAGGTGATGACTGACCTCAATGCGAAGAGTGGGATTCGAACCCACGAGGCTTGCGCCACGCGAACTTGAGTCGCGCTCCTTAACCGCTCGGACATCTTCGCTTAGTCTTTCTTTTGGGCAGGTGAAGAGATAACCTGTTTTTTGCAAGATATGGGATTCGAACCCATGCGGTTTTCACCACCACGACCTCAACGTGGCCCCTTAACCTCTTGGGTAATCTTGCGTATGACAGATTCCAGAATATGTATATTATGTGTTTTGCTGTATGGAACCTTTGTAGGCGTCGCCGCCTGCTCACCTTATGAGCCAAAACTTTTTTCAATTTTCAAAACTGCATTCAATTTCACTTACAGTACTCTTTCGCTTCTGCGTATAGTCTTGATGTAGAAGCCAAAGAGGATTGCGTTCATCGGGAATCGAACCCGAGTCTGCTCCTTGGAAGGGAGCCATTCTGCCATTGAACTATGAACGCATGCGTTCTTTTTAAAAAAAACGCTCCGAAAAAAATTTGTAAGATATGGGATTCGAACCCATGAGGATTGCTCCACTCGGACCTGAACCGAGCCCCTTAACCACTTGGGTAATCTTACTTTAAGAACATGAATAAACAACAGAAATAAGTAGAAGGTCTTACTGGGAGTCGAACCCAGGCTTCGGGAGTAATCTATTGACGAGACGTCAAGGAAATCAGAATCCCACGTCGTAACCGCTTGACTATAAGACCAGTTCCCAACCCGGGAATCGGACCCGGGCCAATCGCGTGCTAAGCTGCGTGTGTTTAACCACCTGCAACGAGATGAGAGGCGACTATCCTACCACTAGACGAGTTGGGAGAACGTTAGCATCTGTTCGTTTCGATCGAACGGCCTATGGGTTATGAGCCCATCGCTCTTCCGCTGAGCTAAGATGCTATTGGGTTTTCAGCCCACTTAGAATCTATGAAAACAATTCATTCAAATTTTACGCAAAAATAGGTTGGTTTTGTTTTTTTAATTCTATATAATCCTGCCAGTACCCAATCAACTTCTCTTGTACCGATATCGGGAATCGAACCCGAACCAACGCGGTGAAAGCACGCTATCCTAGCCATTAGACCATATCGGTTCTGAAAAAATTTTTTTTTGTTTTTTTTTTGTTTGGGGTTGAGATGCGAGGAGTGGGGTTCGAACCCACGCGGATTGCTCCAAAGGATCTTAAGACCTTCGCCTTAACCACTCGGCCATCCTCGCTCAAGTGCAGGATTCATTTAAACAATGCGATTTTTTTGTTTTGTTTGCTGGAAGAATCCTTAGAATTGGTGCTACTCGGATTCGAACCGAGGTTCTGGGAGTCAAAGTCCCATGTCCTAACCATCTAGACTATAGCACCAAAGGGCGGAGCTTCCAGCGCCTTCCGCCTATTTGTATGTAGTGTGATGTGTTTAGGTCGTTTTTTGTTCAATTTTTTCAGATATTATAGGCCCGTTCAAAGAGGCGCATGAGAGTTACTGCTGCCCTATGGGTATTTCTCACTTGATTCCCACGAAAGAAGGCTTGAATCTTCCGTACAGCTTCTTGCTGTACAAATTCCTGTCTCTCAAGCTCTTCTACATAGTTGGGAGGCAGAGGTACGATAACACCTTCCTCTCGTGTCCAGTGATACACCACGCGTCGTCTAGGATCACCCTCAGAAAATGACGAGAGAGGCTCAAAGGCAGGTGCAGGCTCCTCATTCTCAACGTCCAAGTTGTTGAGAGGGCCAAAGAGGTTGCGAAAGCCCTCCATTGCCAGCTCCTGAGAGGTGGTAATAATCCACCGACCTGGACCTACACGCTCCCAGCGAATATCTTCCAACTCCTCTTCGTCAGGCATATCAGTAGCCGTCTCAGACTCGGCGTCAACATAAGTCATATCGTCCTCGTCTTCCTCTTCCATCTCAATAACAGAGCATCGGTCTTTCTCACACCCACCGTTGCGACAACAGGGGCATGTCTGTGGGAGGTCATCGTAGATTTGCTTGGTAAACCAGCTGTCGATGCAACGGAAGTGAAAGGCGTGCTCGCACGAGAGTACGGTAGAACCCGTTTGCTTCGTAATGGCTTCAAGGCAGATTGAGCAGTCCATAGTGTTCGATTGTTGAGAAAAGTGTACCAGGATACGAAAGGGATAATCATTCAAATTTACACCATGAAAACACTTTGCGAAAATACATAGTAAAACAAAAGGTCTTTCAAAGAAGATGTTTCAAGATTCTAACATCGTTCATGGAGATATAGTTCATACAAGACATGTGTATTATTCTCCGGTAAATCGTATCTTTACAAAAACAATTGAACCCCATGATGTAAGTAAAAATATTATTCATATACAAAATCCTGTATTTTCTATTGAAACACTGCACTTCTGTTACATACATATGATTGAAAATATATTTCGGTATTATTGGATTCTTCAAGACCTTTTAGAATCAAAAGAGTTGCAAACAGACAATGTCACTTTTTTTATACGACGAAATGACTTAATGGCCTATGCTACACTTAATGATTATATTCTCGCCCAATATTTTAGTGTTATAGATGTAAAGAAAAATTGTTACAGAGGAGCTTGGAATGATGTATTCAAAATCATAAATAAAAATGACATCATCTTCGAATCATTCATAATAAATGACTGTCTTTATTTTTTTGAAGATATATATGTGTTCACTAATGATGAACATCAACACTCTTTTTGGAATACAAAATTCAGTGATCCCTGGCGAATACTTTCAACCGATTATTTTAATTCTCATAGACATCTCTTCCCTTACGTTTATACAATAAATGGTGAAAGTGTATATGCAAGATATTCAGATGAAACAATTAAAGAAAAATTATTCTCCTTTCGGAAAAAAATTTTAGACACGTACTTACCAACCTACGATGTTCCTTGGGAAGGCAAACGAAAAGCTATTCTTATTAATCGCAGAGATTCAAGAGTATTTCCTGTATCCGTTCTTCAAGAACTTACAGAGTATTTGAAGTCATCAACAAAGATTCAATACAATGGAATGTACTTTTTAGAAGATATGAATTTTCAAGAACAACTTCAATTATTTAATACCAACGATGTATTTTTTATGGTCCATGGTGCAGGGTGTGCAAATATTCTTTGGGCAAAGAAAAATTCTGTACTTTTTCAATATGATAACGTTGAAAATCGCTTTTGTATGTATAATCGCTTAGCCTCTTTATTAGATATTATTCCTTACAATATACTTCTTGGCGTGAATCATTTTCCCCACCTATTAGATTCTATCCCTTTATAATCCTTGCTACGGCATGAAGGAAAATCTGTTCCATCTTAGTAGAAAATGCCTGGTCGTGGTTGGAATGCGTTTCGCAGTTATCGTAGAAGAAATACAAGAAGAGGAAGAAGAACATCTACCACAAGACGTAATTCTCGCTTACGCGTATCAGCACCTGTCTTCGTCCCTTCCTGGTTACGAAGCTCAGCCAAGGTCGTGAGTAACGGTATAAACTCATTATTACGAGAAATCAATACCAAACGTCGTAGAAGTCTTGGTGAAACACGCAAATCTCGTTAAACATAAGGGTGAGACGCAGCGGGTTTGTATAGGCTGACCAAGGCACTCCCACTGAGGAAAAGACCAGCAACACCTGCTCCCAAACAAATTGGATTCAAGAGTACTCCACCTGCGGTTAGCAAAGCAAAACTTATTAGGGCAACGCCTGCAATAATAAGCTTTGTCTTTTTATTCTTTCGGATTGTCGTCCTCATTGTTCTAGATGTGAAACAAAACAATCAACACTTCAAATTTATACTGCTTCGTATCTTTGTTCCTGTGATGGTGTTTGGCATTCTTTATAAATGTAAATTCCAAACCCACAAATGACACCTCCAAACAAGAGAACCATTCCTGCTATCGCACCAGCATATACAGGGTCCATTAAAGAATAATTACAATTTATGTTTAGGCAATAAGACTTGCAATCGCTTTTTTTAGAGTTTTTATCATTTTCTTATTTCGTAAGGTATGACCAGCAATTAAAAGAAAAAGTTTGGCATGAGGAATAGCCTCTTTGAGTTGAATTGCTGAAGAAGGGGGACAGACCATATCGTATCGCCCTTGCACTAAGATAACAGGAACTTTTATCTTCTTTGCCGTCTCTAACAAAAGTTTGGGGGTAATCCAACCATTGTGTGCAAAATAATAAGCTTCTAAGACTGCCGATTCTTCGTCTGATTTCGGATCTGCTACAAAGGGCTCAGGTTTCAAAGACGATAACGCATGTTCATATTTGGACCAGGTGCGAGATGCAAAACGTCTTGTCTTAGGATTTTCTAAGAGTTTCAAATAAGGTTTAATAATCTTTCGTGTTCCTCGTGGTAAAGGCTTTGTCACGTCTTTCCAAGCAGACGGAAATATCTCAGACGCATAGCCTTTTTCAAAGATCCATTTATTCTCTTCCTCGGTGAACAGACAAATCCCTCGTAAAATAAAAGCAGAAATATGATTCAAGTATTTGGAAGCATAGGCCAGAGCTAACGTGGTCCCCCACGAACCTCCATACAGAGACCATTTATCTATTTGAAGCTTTTTGCGAAGGACTTCTAAATCTTCTACAAGATGCCATGTCGTATTGTCTTTGAGTTCAAGACGTGGTGTAGACTTTCCACAACCCCTTTGGTCATATAAAATTACAAACCAATCTCGTAAATTGAATAAACGTAAGGTAAATCGTACCAGACCTCCTCCAGGACCTCCATGAAGGCAGACTACAGGTCTTCCTTTTGGATTTCCATGTGTCTCATAATACATTGCATGTCCCTGTCCAACGTCTATCATCGGCATGACGTCTTATCTAAAAAAAGTGTTTTTCTTTTTTTTTGTGGCTTTCGCCTTTTATCTTTTTTTTTTTTTTTTTTAGGACACAAAGATGAAGTCTTAATTGGTATTAATGGAGATGTAGCTATAGCCGTCCGTGAAGGTGAACTCACCATCATAAAGACGGCAATCTACAGGCTTACGGAAGGTGTACATGTGACCGCCCCCATCATTCTTGGTCATGAGAGACTTAGGACAGATGCCGATGATGCCTGCGTCTACAGCAAACTTGTTGCCATCAGAGCCTGTGTACTCACCGTCACCGTAGGCCGTGTTGTTCACCAGAAAGGTACGACCTGTTCCCTTCTCTTGGTAAAGGCCTGCCTCATAGCCCGTGCCCCCGAAGACGTTGTCATAGACGTCATCACCGAGGACATAGCAGAGGTCACCGATGTAATACTCGCCAGCTGGGAGCAGAAACTGTCGGTTCGTCATCTTGTGAAAGTGCCAATTTACAGTCTTATTCTTGGATCGCATCATTGAAGCAGACTTGGGAGCATCACACTTCACGGTAATGCTAGGCATCATCTTGTTCACCCAGGAGTCACGCCAAGCCTGGGCAGACGCAAATGTACACTTCGAAGGATAGACCTGAAGAACACTGCCACCTGACATGACTGCCGTGCTAATCCGATTGCCGTTAAGCATCAGACGCATCTTATTGATGCGTGGGCGGCGCGGATTGTTCTGAACGGTGAAAGTATCATGCACTGCAATCTGAGGTCGCATGGACGCTTCCCAGGACGACTTCCAGGCATTCTCATTCGAGAAATTGGTCTTGCTAGGGAACACCTGGAAGACACTTCCTGAAGGATACTTCACAGCAGTGCTGATACGGTTATCGTTAGCGAAGAGACGAATCGTAGTAGACATTCTAATCAGAAAAGAAAGGAGTTATACAAACATCAAGGGGAAGGTACCCTTCAATTTTTACAAAAAAATTTTTTTTGAAACATACATACACTCTCTAAACAATTTACATGCTTTCCTCATCTTCTTCTACATCATCATCGTCTTGATGAATTCCTGCTCGGACTCGTTGAGCTTCTTCAGGGTCAAAGACATTAAGATAACCAAGCTTCCAACGTTTACCATCATAGAAACGGGCAGCGCCATCGTCTCCATGCAAACGAGTATTAAGAAGTGAAGGCTCTCTTCTTGCTTCTACAAGGAATCGTGTCCACCCTTCCATCAGACGTCTATGGTCATTAGGATAGGCTTGGAAACTCCAGATGATATATCCTAGAATTTTTCCTACAGCCCATTGGTTATTCTTTACATTTTTCGCATTACTTTCTTCTTCATCGTTAACGTCCTCATAAATTTTGCGAATTTTACGAAGACTGTTAATCATGTCAGCTTTTTGGATATCTGTAAGTTCCCTGGAAAGATATTTGTTTTCTCGAAGGATATCCCATTTTGTGGTAATAGCATTCGCACCAAAAGCCAGGCCAATCATAATACCCACTGCATTTTTCAGATTATTATAGCGTTTATCACTACCACAACGAGAACCAAAGACAGGAATAAATTCATCATGAAGCCCAGAGCCTGTAGTGAGAAGTTGTTCCCTTGCAAAACGGATAATAGGAGAAATTTCTGCAAGGGAATGAAATCGCTCCCCTACAGAAAGAGGAAGGCCATTTTGAAAACGGTCAAAGATCTCAATAACTTGTTCTGTGGTGGCATTGCGGTACTTCACAATACTTACTTTGTAAGACTCAATTTGTCGCTTTGTGATTGGAGAAAGGTCAGAAAATTTCTTTCCATCGAGTGTTGAGATTTCATCATTAAAGAAGCGAGACATTGTAGTAATTCGTTGACGTCCGTCCTCGAGGAATGGAGCAGGGGCATTTCTGTCGTCACGAATAAGGATACTGGGAATAGGAAGACCCTCGGTAATGGTATTAATAAAGAGCTGGGACTTTTTTTCCGACCAACAGAAATCTCGTTGGTGAGGAGGAATTTCAAGGGCTTTGTTTGCAAGATTATCTGCTAGCTCTCTAAGAGTATTGAATGTAAGTTCAATATCGATACGTGAAGGACTACGTTGACTCATTTAGAAAGAATAAGGTTCTACATTTTCCAAGCACAACAAATAGTTCAAATTTGCAACCCAAAAAAATTTTTATTTTTTTTTTGTTTTTATCTTTTTTCTTTTTTTTTGTTTTATAAGACAAGCTACCTAATTGAAACCACCTTCGCCGAGGGTCTGGGCTCAGTCAAAGTACCCACTTTCGTTCCAGTCCAAGCCACACCCGTTATCGTAGTAAGGGTCTTGGCGGTCATCGTAGTCGTCGTAAGAAGGCACGTAGTCCGGATTATCATGGTTGAGGCAGTCAAGGCACTGGCAACCGCGGTAGCCGTCATCAGATTCATCATCAGCAAGATCGCGATTGTCAGGGCCATCATAGTCCTCACCCGTGTCGGCAATCATGCCCGTGCGGACGGCCTCTTCCGCTTCATCACGAGCGCGGGCCACCTGTTGGAGCTCTTCCCAGGCTTCGTCGCTCATGGAAGCCTGGGTTGCAGACACCTCTGGAGCAAAGAAAGCTTGGAGGTCAGCTTCACTCTGCGTACAGGTCTGACAATTACCAGCACAGGGTGTTCCACAGACACCGATACTGGTTTCCTCGGTGCGATTGACCCACGCGGAAATGGCACCTGCAAGACTTGTCCCTGAAGACCCATTGATTTGGGCGTTGAGAAGAGCAAGAGAGAGTTCATCAGTAGAAAGAGAGAGAGACATTTTTGTTGAGTTAGAAGGCAAGAGAAGTGTACTGGATTTTTATGAGGTTTGCTGTTCAAATTTACTCAAGTTCCATCGTAGTCGCTCTTGTAGTTGCCATGCTTAGAGCAGACGTACCACATCGGGCCTTGAGGATTCAAGTCGTCGAATTTTCTAGTTGCCTCTGCACAGCAACGCCCGTTTCTCGACCGGCCTCTCATTCTACGCAGATAGGTGTCAGAGATGTAGTAGTCTGCAATCTGCTGACGCATGGAGGCCGTCATGGGTGGCAGAGCCAAGCTAGAAAGATCAGAGCCCAAAGGCAGAGTCCAAGCCTTCTTCTCAGGTGCCCACTTGGCACCCAAGGCCTTCAGTCTTTCCTTGGCGTCAAAGGTGCGTCCTGTAATCTCGATGGACTCTGCAGTGGTCGTGGCGACCAAGCCAAAGTTCAGTGTGACAGTAGTCATTCTTACATTAGACAGAGATAGGGGTGTACCTTGTCTTTCAAGGGGAAGTCAGTCAAATTTCCAAAAAAAAAAAAGTTTTTTATTCTTTTTTGTTCTTTTTTGTTCTTTTTTCTTTTTTTTTCTAGTTTCTGGTTACTCCTCAAAGGCGATACCGAAGGCCGTCAGGAGCTCCTCGATGGCATGAATCTTGTTGTCCAGGTCCTCCCACTCGACGTCGGCCGCTGCCATCTCATCATGAGAGCGGTAGTCCTGGTCATAGACCTCGTCCTGCTTGGCCTTGAGACGCAGGCGCAGAGTAGCCAAGCGACTCAGAGTATCGGCCTCCGTATCCGAAGGTGGAAAGGTCAGCGTGTAGCTCCCACGGCCCAGAGCATCGGTGAAGGCGTTCACGCGGACCAATGGAGGAGCCGCAGGCACAGTCGGCTCCACAAGAGAGGGTGTCACTGGCGGGCCGACGTAATAGGTGGTGGCTGTAGGACGAAGCTCTTCTGCATCTGAGGCCTCCAGAGTCCCCGTGGACTGAGGGCGTGTCTCCAGCTCCTCACCGATGACGGTGCGACAGGTGGAACAAGAGCAGGTGTAAGGATTTACAAACATGCCCAGATTGCCACTCGTGTTCAGAGTGTGAGTAAGACGAGGAGAAGGAGGAAACTCCAGCGTAGGAGGAACGGTCGTCAACGTGGTGTTCATCTTGCTTATTCTTGGAAAAGACAAAGGGTGTACTTGTCTTTGGAGGGCAAAGCCGTTCAAATTTTACCAAAAAAAGTTTTTTTCTTTTGGTTTTGGTTTTTGCTCTTTTTTCTTTTTTTTTGTTTCTGTTCTACCTACTGACAGAGAGCTCACTCGTCGTCCGCGCACCCGCAGAAGCAGTGAGACGCCTTAGGCACAGGCACGCGGATGGGCGCGGGCACCTGAAGAGCGGAAGGACCGCGAGGGAGGCAGTAGGTGAGACCAGGGCTGTTCTTGCTGAACTCCTCCATGGACTGGAGGGTGTAGTAGGTGCCCTCCTCCTGGCGCTTCTTCTTGTCCTTCAGGGTCTTCAGGATGCAGGCCATCTGGTTCTTGCTGATGCCCATGGGGTAGTAGCGCACGCAGAGCGTCGTGGTGTAGGCAGTGTAGCCGTGAGGGCCGTCCTCATCCGCATCCTCCTGCTTCTTCATGCGGAGGTAGGGGAAGAAATTGGGGCCGAGCGCCATCGCGATGCGGTACCGCAGGTCGGTCTTGCGAAAGATTCGCTCCACCTTGACGTTGGAGAGGCTGATGTAGCGGTAGGTCTCGTACTCGTCGTGGTAAAGCATCTCCGTCCCGCAGACGCTCAGCTTTCCAAGCGTGGTGAGGGACTCGCGAAGCATCATCTTGGCGCTGTTGTGGGCCCTGAGCTCGTCAGGAGACATGACAGACTCGCGCCTCATGAGCTCGGTGAGGCCCTCGTTGTAGAAGACGGTGTTCCACGAGAGGAGCTCCACGGTAGAGTCCGTGTCTGGAGACTCCTTGAGCTTGTTGACGATGGACTGCTTGCGCAGGGACAGCTCCGTCAGGATCTCCTTCTCCAAGAGGTCGGCGTAGGGCAGGAGCATCTGCTTCTCCTGCTCAGCCTTCTTCTTGAAGGCAAGCTCGCGGACCTCCTGCAGGGAGACTGCGGACAGGAGAGCCGTGTCCTGGAGAGACTCCAGGAGGGCGGTGTCCTCGGCGGAAAGAACATAGGGGAGAGAAGCCATGGTGTCGGTTAGAGGTTGGGGGAAGCGTACCAAAAGACAAGCCCCCTTCGCGTTCAAATTTACTCACCCAGAGTCCCTCTTGTTATTCTGGACCCAGAGCCAAAAAAAAGGTTTTTTGTGTTTTTTTTTTCTTTTACCTTTTTTCTTTTGTTTTTGTTTCTTACCTTTTTTCTTTTTTTTTAATTGAAGAGCACACAAACACACAAACACACACATGCAGGCACGCGCTTAGCGGGTGCGGAAGAAGGAGCCGAAGGCCAAGAGGCAGTCCTCGATGGCCCGAATCTTGCGAGCGAGCTCATCGTGCTGGGCAGACCACTCCGCCTGCTGGGCCTCGGTGGGTTCCTCCACGCCACGCCCGATGTCGTCGGACTGGAGCTGAAGGAACGAGCGGTGCGAGCGAAGAGAGTTACAGAACTCTTCCTCTGCCTCGGCGAGAGGGTCATACTCGGTGGACCCGAGGCCCGTCACCGTGCGCCCAAGAGCAGGCGTGGAAGAGTTGTAGGCGCCTGAAGCAAGAAGAGACGAGGGCGAGAGGAAAGACACGCTCACACCAGGAGACCCACGGAGAAGACCGATTCCACCGCCCATGGAGCGCTGGGGAAGGACGGAGGAAGAAGGAGCGGGCTCCGCAGGGGCAGGGGCCTCATTGCTGAGACCGACACGACCCATCTCACGGTACATGTCCTCCAGAGTCGTGGAGGAGAGAGCAGGCTCCGTGGCCTGCGGTCCGAAGGGCACAGAGCGCTCGGCCACGTAGTCAACGCAGGTCGTGCAAGAGCAGGCGTAGGGGTTCACGTAGGCACCGAGCTCTCCGCGGGAGTTGTAGCTGTGGGCAAGACCCATGGAGAGAGGGGGGAGAGAAGAAGAGCTTGAAGAAGACATCTTGAAGATTGCTTGAAGAGAGAGAGATTAGATTGAGAAAGAAAGTACCCTGAAAAGAGCTCTTTTATGCATTCAATTTTACCCTGAAATTGAATAAAGAGCCCCAAATCGCTCTCATATATCCGTCAATTTTAGGTCTAGATTGAATGCAGAGGGGTACCCAGAATTCAATTTCGAAGTAAAATTGAATGGTTTTTTAAGCCCTAAAGAAGGCACACTTTTCTCCTCTCTAATTCAATTTGCTCTCTCAAAATGTCTTCGACCATCGATATCTCTTCGATTCTTTCTTCCATCTCCGTCATGGAGACCCAGCTGGCAGCTCTTCGGGCCCAGCTCGGTGTGGCCTCCTCGGGGGCCAAGTCTTCCCCCGTGAAGACTTCCACGGAGAAGAAGGAGCGCAAGAAGTCTGATGCTCCTCCCACGGCCTGGCGTATCTTCGCTGACCGTGTCCGTGAGCTCCTCCGTAGCAACGGCTACGAGGGTAAGGCCATCGGCACAGAGTGCGTCCAGTTCTGCTCCACTCTCAAGGCGGAGAACGCGGAGCTCTCGGCCTGGTCTGATGCGGACATCTTGGCGCGTCGCGCTGACTGGACGGCCCCCGAGGTCTCCAAGCAGAAGGCCTCGGGCAAGTCTTACCGCAAGAAGAAGTCGGACTCTTCGTCGGCCTCCGTCCAGTCTGATGGGGGCTCCGTGAACTTGGCTCCTGTCTCTGCAGAGGCTGAGGCTCCTGCGGTCACCGACGGCGAGGCCAGCGTCTCTTCGGATAAGAAGAAGCCAGGTCCTGCCAAGGGTAAGAAGTGGTCCGCCGAGACCAAGGCGGCGGCGGCTGCCAAGCGGGCCGCCAAGAAGGCCTCCAAGACCACTGAGGACGCCCCTGTGAGCTCCTCGGTCGTGGCTCCGCCCCCTCTTCCTGCGTCCCCCGAGGACAGTGGCGATGAGGACGAGCTCGCGGGCTTCCAGCGTGTCTCTCTCGGTGGCGCGCGCTACTGGGTGAACATGAAGAATGGCCACGCGTACCAGCGCGAGTCCGACGACTCTCGTGGCGACTGGGCGGGCCTCTTCGTGCGTGACCCCAAGCCCCGCATCGACGACTCTGTCCCTGACCCCAACGCCGAGCTGACCTTCACCGACGTTGACGAGCTCGACTAAGCGCCTTCCTTCTCCCTGCATGTTTCCCAAAAGAGCCAGGTGGCTCACAAAAAAAAAAGAAAAAAAGAACAAAACCCAAAACAAAAGAAAAAAGGTAAGAAACAAAAAAAAAGAAAAAACCTTTTTTTGTGGTGTCCGAATTTAAGGTAAATTTGAACGCCTTGACTCCATGAGGATTAGTACTCTTTCCTCTCGCTCAAACACAATGCCTATTCCTCGTTGGTCTTCAAACCTCGTCGCAAGTGAACCCGTCATTCTCACCATTCACCAAAACGGTGTTCCTGACAGTCAAGAGCTTGCGGGATACCAGTACCAGGTCAACTTTGTCAATGGTGTCTTTCAAGGGTTTCTTGACCCTGCAGACGGCACCTCCTACTCCACTGCCTCCGCTCTCTGCTGTGCTAAGCTCCGTCGCAACGGACCCAAGAGTACAAACGAGTGGCGTGGTCCTCGTCACTGTCTAGTCCTTCGTGGTGGTTCTTGGATTCCTGTTGGTAACCTTTAAACATGTATAAAAGACACAAAAAAAGACAAAACAAAAAGACAAAAAAGAAAAATAAAAAAAAAATTTTTTTTTAAAATTTGAAGCCAGTACACTGTACCCAAAGGGTACAGTATAGAAGATGTCCAACTTTGAAAGCGTTGTCAGTAAAGAAACCGTTGCAAGTTTCGGGTTTGACATGTCCTTATGGGGAGACCAAGAACATACGCTCCTTCGTGAGGGTATGATACTGGCCTGGAAAGAAAATCCTGACTGGACGGAGAAGGACGCTAGGCAGGAGTGCAGGTCGCAAGTCAACCAGATTCTCTTCCAGTGGTTCAAAGACAACCTTGGCTATCTCGTCAAGAAAACCAACCACTGGTTGTCGCTCGAGTACGCTTACAGTGAATTCCGCTTGACCACTTTGAAAGAGTTTATGAGAGTTCTCCAAGAGAAGCAAGAATTGCAGGACTTCGCTGACCTCTTCTACGATGACCTCCGCGAGCTTTACAATATTGATGCTGAGGGTGTGCAGGCAGAATTTCAACGAATGAAAGACAAAGGTTGGACACCCTCTCAATATAGGTCTTATCTTAGGAAACAATTCAAGAACTAAAGTCAAGATCATAAATTTGAATGCATAAAAGACAATCCCACATGTACACTTTTTTTCGATCGAAGATGTCCCGTTGCGTAGGTTGTTCCTATCCCATTCCCCGCACAGAAATTCTCTGTGCTCGTTGTATCTATGAAGAAGAGCGAGTGAGATGGCCTCAATGCCAGAAGTGTTATCAGTGGACGGCAAACTGTGGCGAGAGTGGCTATCATCTTTGTTACCCTTGCTACTATGCCCATCTTCAATGGCTCTCCACTGTTGTTGAGCCTATACAGCATCTTGCAAGAGAATTTCTGGCCCGACGAAGCATACAGAAACAAGACTCTGCGAAACGCATTCAGCAGTGTTGGAGGACCTTTCGCAGACAGGGTCGCGTAAATTTGAACAGGAACGCCCTTCAAACATAAGCACACTTCTTCTGCCTCCAAGATGCCTCAGCAAACCAGTTGGTCAACCTTTGTTCTCCAAACTCCTCCCAAGGAAGGACACCGTGTAGTACTCCATGCATTCTGTCAAGACTGCGGGTGTGAGGTGAAGCCTTGCTGGCGATGCAATAAGCGAAAGGAGTATCTCGATGGTTGTTGTCAAAGCTGTTGGAACTCGTTCGCATGCTCTCAACCTGACGACCCCACAGACTCTTCTGTCGCCCCTTTCTTCCTTTGCGAAACATGTGATAGAGAACGTCTGTTGAGATCCATGTACGGAGACAAGGGTCACAAAGAGCCCAAGATGGAAGTGTGGAGATTCGACTACAGTCCTACCTGCGCTTGCTGTCCTCTTTCTCCTGACAACATGACACGGGTGCCCAAGCTCGACGAATTCCCGTTCTATACCTCTGTGACGTATCCAGCCTACAGAAATATCAAAGCAAAAGAGGCATTTCAGAAAGAGCTGAAGCTCTCTGGAAATTACGCCCAAGCCATGATCGTTTACAGTGCTTTCTTCCATAATCGACCTTCAAAAGAAAAGAGTTCTCTTCTGCAAAAATTCTTGAAGTAAAAAAACAAATAAAATTGAAATGCAAAAACCCAAATACAAAAGTACATTTTTTTGCAATCTAACTTTCTCTCACTATGTCTCCTTTTGCTAATTCACCACATCTTTGGCTCACTGGTCATCTTCAGCGTCTTCACTATGAAGAGCATATTGT
>JACCDP011473944.1_pt1 | contig 32796 bp, 34 predicted proteins | sample 7445841 | NCBI WGS metagenome assembly JACCDP01 (sample SAMN15323441, study PRJNA562643) | freshwater metagenome | isolation source: river surface water | place: USA:Blue River Watershed | collected 2017-08-17 | reverse complement strand
CCTATCAACCAAAGATATACAAGGTTTCAGAATACGACCACCCCGTGGATAGCGTTTGATCCTTCGGACGCACTTCTTACACGTCGGATGCGTAATGCAAACATCCAGTTCATCGATTCACCATCATTCCTTATGACAACGGACTGGATAAAGGAGTACTTCAACTTGATTCGTAAAGCAAAGCGTTTTCAGCATGCGCCTTTCTACGCGTTCATGAAAAAGAAGCTGAATATCTTGGTTTCCACGCCGAGTATGGATACACAAAATCGTTCACCATATCCCAAAAACCGCGAGCTACCACCAACCCCGCATATTCAGACGCTACAATATTCAGGGATGCGTGAGATATGGTGGAAGGAGGAAGTGAAAGAGCTTGAACGCCGTGCGATCTTTTGGAATAACCCAGGCCCGATGGAAGACCCGCGTCTCCCCATGACGCATCGTGATGTTCGCAACTGGTTGCACAAGTTCATTCAAGAACGTTTTTCACTCTTTGGCAAATATGAAGATGCAGTGGTTTCTGGCTCACAACATGTCTATCATAGTGGAATGTCGATATATCTCAACATGGGTTTGATCACACCCCGTGAACTCCTTGACACAATCTCGTCCCATCGTAAGGAAGTGGATCTCGCTAGTTTTGAAGGATATGTGCGCCAGTTGATTGGTTGGCGAGAGTTTTCGAGGTTGTACTATATCCACGTTCCGCCCGCAATTTATACCAAAAATGTGTTCAACATGCAGAACAAGCAACTGTCAAGAGCATGGTATACACCAACGACTGATATTTCGACAGGTTTCCATATTGTAGATGAAGCTATACAAGATGCTTGGAAACATGGGTATCTACATCATATTCGTCGTTTGATGGTATTGTCCAATTTTATGACATTGACAGAGATTCACCCAGACCGTGTGTTTGCGTGGATGTATGAGTTCAGTCTGGACTCATGGGATTGGGTGATGGTATTCAACGTATATTCAATGGGGACCTGGGGTGATGGTGGTCATTCCATGAGAAAACCATACATATCTACCGCAACGTATTTGCGACGCATGGCAGGCATGACGGAAGCAAGTGAGATACAAAGATGGAACGATATGTTCCGATCATTTGCGAACAAGCAATCAAAGATCCTATCGCATACTCAGCTGGCAAGAGTGCTAAGAATGGTGTAGTCTATCAAAATTTGAAACATTCAAGAATTTCTATAGCTCAAGTTGTAGCTACTCTGTGACCCTTAACCAGTCTCGAGACCACTTAAAGACGTGATGTAGCTACAACTAGCGCCCTAAAACGCGGAGGGGTGCATACATCTCTCTCAAAAAATTATAATATTCAAGATTTTCTATAGTTCAAGTTCAAATTGTAGCTACTCTCTAACCCTTGACAGGCACTTGTCATGCAATGGTTTTCCGTTTTTCGTACATAGATCTGATGTTGTCTGTCCAAGACTGTGCGTTAGCTTTGTATACAGCGTTCAAGGTCATATGACCACTTGCATGTCCATGGGTATAGAATACTTTTCCATTTTTTACAATTAATAGGTACCGCAATGTCTTGAGATTGATCGGATGGAATGTTTCAATCCAACGTAAAGCGATTGTAAAGCGATCATCCCATGGAGCATTCACTGGGATGGACCTCGTTTTCGATGCTAAATCGACCACTACTTTGACTGCTTTTGTGGTGTTGCCATCTAAAATAATTTCAAAGTAAGTGTTGTATGTAGCTCTAACGGCAATAGAACCGTCTGCATTTTGGTAGAAAATTTCTGAAGAATGAACATCTTCAACTGCTGATCTGGGACGATTCAAATACTTTTCAATGGCTGCCCGTATACGTTCATTAGTAAAGCTTTCAATATTCTTTTCCTTCATGACAATGCTATTCGAACGTCTTTGATAATGTCCAAACCAGATCTTTGTAGGGTTTATGATTGATTTTAACGTTTTTATGTTATCCTTCAAACCATCATTGGGCGACAGTTTCTTGATCGTGTTATACAGCGGTTTGGATGTTGTAGCTAGTTGTACAACTACTTGGGCCGTTTTAGGACTTGACACCGCTGCGCGGCTCATCAGTACATTGAACACTTTGTCACGATTTGTTGTATATGATGAATTAGAAGACGACTTGCTACTGCTCATTGCTAAAATCAGAGAAAAAGAATGTATGTAGCTACATCTATAAAATACACATATCATATAGAGTATGTGCTGGAATGCAAGTGTATCCTTGAACACGTTCTTACTAGGTCTATTCTCCATCAGTCTAGCAACATTTAATGGGGTCATTACACCGATCGTTGGAATTTACTACATGTCCTATGTGTCTATGCAATTGGTTGAATATTTCTTATGGTCACACCTGAGCAATAAATCCATGAACGCATTATGGTCTAAAATAGGATTTGCACTCATTTTCATACAGCCTGTTCTGGCTCTGTTGTGTGTAGGATTCAGCAACCCCATTACATGGATCATGATGGCTCTGTATTTGGCATTTGTGGTTTATATTATGATAGTCGTTCGTCCCATCGATACCATTGATTTCTCGTCCGAACGGGCATCAAATGGCCACCTACGCTGGAATTGGCTGAAATACCCCGTTTGGGCCTTGGCCATGTGGGTGACATTCGTACTATTCGATAATCTATATCGTGGCCAATGGCTTGACGCCGCGTTCAAGTTTGCACTGGTGGCAGTTATTTATGTTATCTACGTGCGCACTGGGACATGGGGCAGTCTTTGGTGCTTCGTGGCGAATGCGGTCTCGCTCGTTCTACTATGGCGCGTATTTTCCAAGGATATTTGCGGGTACGTCAAGAAAAAGCTGGCTGGATAACAAAGATGTTTAATCGCCCACAAGTCCGTTGTGCATCATATCTAGACCGTGTTCCTTCTTGGTACGATACACACACCCGTGTGTTTTATATTTTCTCTCTAGGCAGATACCACAATCAACCTATTTTTTGCTATGGCGAAACAAATGACTTGGATGCCGTCGAGTTTTATCTCAAAAAGCACTTGCCCATGTATGAACGCGTTATGTATACGCCCACGCACCCAAGACATGATGTTGATCTTTATGCCACAACATCCATACAAAATGTAGCGTTTGATGTACGTGGCTTTGAAGATTGGAACATTTTCACATGTGAAGACATTGAAGCTGTTGTGCAAACTCTAGATTTAATAGCATCGGTAGATTGGGAATGATTTTCCGAATAGTGATGATAGTATACAAGATACACTGCTATTGCTTCAAATCAATATATGTTGAAACCAGCAAACCTACGTACAATGGCCATGCTATACTAGGCAATAAAAGTATCTATCGTGAAACGGAACCTTCTAAGTATACTGTAGTACACATTTGGATTTGATTCTTGATCAATCTTTTTCAAGTTACCATAAAGTTTCGTTCGTTTATTGGTGTCAAAGCATTTGATACCTTCGGTATCCAAAAACTTGTAGAGTATGTTCACATACTTGCACCAAATCTCGTCGTATTTTTCTTCAAACTGATGTGATACCCACTCACCATTTTCGCGTACCACTAAAGTATTTTTATTGTTTCCTTTACGTATGTTTGAATTCTCTGGATGATCTTTATTAAAATGCATTTTTCGAATGAGCGCTAAGATACCGACTCCAGTATAGATACTTTCTTGCATTAAAACCTCTGTAGTGAACACATTTACAGTTTCCTGTCCAAAATCGTTAATATCTGGACGAATGTTACATTCGTTTTTGGGTTTACACACAGGTTTTTGATCGTTCAACGAATATTCTGTTGTAAATGTTTCACAGTTATGGTTCGATGTAGTGCCATTGATTGGCAAGTCTTCAACCACCTGTACTTTATCATCATGCTGGCAAATTTTTATATGCTTTGATTTTGCTTGGCGAGATGACAAAACCTTTTTGCATTTAATACATTGAAATGGATGTTCTATTTTCTTGCATTTAGGTTTATGATCAATGAGTTTGTATTTTGATGAAAACGTTTTGTAACAAGTTTCGCACTGATGAGTCAGGCTCGATGTGTCACTGATGACATTTGAGCAATTCATGACATTCTGTAAATTTTCTGAAATATTAGAATTGCAGTTTATCTGACTCGTACATGACGAGTTCTCATGTCGAGTACAATTGAAAACTGATGTAAATTGCTTTGAACAAAACCGACATACTGTACGTATAGTTTTCGGTTCTTTTCCGTCCACATGACGTAGTTGTGCATGTCTTTTGACATTGTACTGTTTGTTTGAAGTATACTCGCAAACGTCACATTTAAATAACATCGTGAGTGTCTGATTGTTAGCTAGATATAGGTAAGAAAAACTGCTTAAGTTCATTTTTGTGCTATAGGCTCATTATGAGCTCAAGGATGCGCTACAATGAGTTATCAAGTTGTGCTTGAAATGCTTTTAACAAACCATACCATTCATTAGTATGTTTTTCTTTGTTAAACCGTGTTAAATAACTACACCTTACGTTCACCTCGCGTTCTCCTAATATGCCGTATACCCACTCATCAGACAATACTGTAATTAAAACATTGATATAATATGGTAGCAAATCATCTTCGAAAAACTCACATGTTAATTTTTCAACCCAGTGACCATTTTCTCGTACAATAATTCGATCACGCTTGCTTCCTTTTCTCAAGTTCTTGTTTTCACTGTATTCGTCGTTAAAATGGATTAGTTGTATCAATGTCATTATTCCTTGATCTAAATAAAATTTCGACATGATTATATTTTCCTTGCTGAGAAGACTCCCTGTTTCTTTTCGAAAGTCATTGATTTGAATTGGTCCGAGAGTAGTGCCTGTTTTGACGTTTAAATTAGGTTGTCGAACTAGTGGGCGTCGTGAAGTTCTATGTAGATATTCTTTGAGGGTAAAACGATTAAAATATGCACAGTGATCACTATCTTCATATTCATCAATAATTGTATTAATGTCCTTTTTCATGCTTCTTACATCTCCCTCAATCCATTCCATTCCGCGAGCACGATTATACTTTTGTTGAAATACTTGAAGAATTTCATTTTCTATCTTGTCGACAAAGTCACGTGGGACATTCCATAAGTAATGAATAAGACTACCTTTCGGATACTGTCGTAACCGTTTCATGTTACATCCATCACTTACTTGTTGACAAAATTTACCAAACTTGTATGTGATGGTACCTATATCATCACGATGTTGCAATAGGTAGATGTATGCAAGTTCCATTTCTTGTCTGATACAGAATCATAACGTTTAGATTATTTACATAATCTGATCTCATGGTGTTATCATGCATCTTCTCTTTTGCATGAACACCGCCACCTTCAATAAAATGATCTTCGGAACAATATAGATATGGATCAGAAAGTCACATTTTCTAAAAGAAACACGGTGCAATTGGTATCTCCTAAAGGTGTGAAGGATCAAGAGGCCGAGGTGATATACGTCAAGCAAGCTGTTCTTTCGTTCTTGCGAGAGAACGTATTTGATGTGGTCGAGGATCTTGGACGTTATGTGCGCGGTAATATGAATCATGATTACGTAGATCACGAGTACATCTCTTACACAATGGCCAAAATGACGCGCTCCTTGTTTGGAGCTAAATATGCACAACTATTCTTCGAAAGAATGATTACAAATCTTGAAGCATATAGCGATCGCACGGTTGCAGATCTCATCCAAAATGCGCTACGGACACCTGAAGGGGATATCTTGCGCGCTTCAGCGATCCTCATTTTGCGCATCGGTCTCAAAACGTTTATTGAATTCAAACAATGTGTAAATGAGTGTGCAAACACTCCCAACTCAACAATCAAGCAGGCGTGTGCAAAGGCTCATAGTGAGATTGAAGAAGAGCTTGGACGTAAAACAATTCACAAATTTGACGAGCTTCTGCGCAAGGCCAGTCATGACACGTGCTCTTTAGCTGCCATCAAAACCTCAACCATTCGTTTTGGGTCTAAAAAATAATACGTAGTTTGATGGTAAAGTAATGCCACGTCGTCGTCAAAAAGGTGGCAAAGGAATCATCCATATCATTGGTGAAAATCACAATGAAAGCATGCGAACAATTGGGAACCTTGTGAAAATACTTCAAACTGCATCGGCATCTAGCAAAGTTGCGATTGTTACTGAATATGGTATGTGTCGAACGTTTAATCATATTGACGAGCGTATCACAATATGTGTTGAAGAACCTCATTGCATGAATATTCTAAGCTCTGTAATCTTATTGATGGCGATGCTATGTCTCTACGATAAACCTGAAAACAAACAAGCATTTGATGATATTCATCCACAACTGACAAGAATAGGATACATTCCAGAATTGAAGGATACCAATGACCGCAGCGCTACGCTATCTTTATTGTTTTCACATATCATGACACTTCTAGAAAATTGTTGTCCATCTCAATTGCTAACTACATATCAAGAAATGCTTGTGAAATGGCTGAAGGAGTGTACAGATGTGACCAGTAGCCAATCCGTCGGTGATGATTTGCGAGACAGATGGCTTGTGGGTAAAGCGAAAGAATTGCAACAAACCTCAGATGTTGTTGTCATCATCGCTGGCTTGTCACATCTACAACGCTTGATGTTCTTGTTGAACGGCAACATAGAGCGTGTATGGATGGTATAAATCTAAAAATTTGACGAGTAACTATTGGGGTTGTCCATCAGAAAATGAAGGAGTGTTCCGTTTGCTGCGAAAAGTACAATCAGACGATCCGCAAGGCTATTACTTGTGCACACTGCAACTATAGTGCTTGCCGAGGATGTCACAAGATGTACATGATGCAGTCGATTCGTGAGCCTCATTGCATGAGCTGCAAGATTCCTTGGGATTCGGAGATGATCCTAAGCAATTTTACAAAGTCATTTTTTCAAAACGATTTCCGTAAGCATCGTGAGATGATTCTCTTCGAGCGTGAGAAATCGTTGCTGCCCGCGACTCAGCAAGAGATGCGTGAGGAGAACTTGAACGAAGAGATGGTGTTGTTGTTGCAGCTGGCAAGGCTGTATAAATCGAACATCAAGGGAGAGAACTATCGGAAGGAAGCGCAAAGGATTGCGGATGAGCTTGGAGTGCCTCTTCCTGGGACGGCGGATGTTGCAGGGCCCTCCAAGAAAGAGATCAAGATCAAGGTACGTCCAATGCTGAGGTGCATCAGCGACAATTGCAAGGGCTTCGTCATGAGCAACAATTGGCGCTGTGGACTATGTGACATGAAGGTGTGCCATGAGTGCTTGAAGATGCAAACCGAGGACCACGTGTGTGTTAAGGAGGATACGGAGACGTGCAAGTTGTTGCTCAGCCATACCAAGCCTTGCCCCAAGTGTGGAGTGATGATCAACAAAGTCGCTGGTTGCAACATGATGTGGTGTGTGATGTGCCATACGACTTTCGACTGGGCGTCTGGAGAAACGACGACGGCACACAACCACAATCCTCATTACTACGAGTGGCTTCGTCGCTCTGGAAGGGACGTGCCACGCGAGCCAGGGGACGTGCCTCATCAGATTGATTGTGGAAACGGGCTCCCTGATCCGTTCACGTTCTCTCGAGTGGTGTCTCGGAAGTACACCAAAGATGAATGTGATGTGCTTCTCGGACTTCTAAGGTTGGCGCACCACATTCTTACGGTGGAGATGGACATCTTGATGCGGAAGATGCGGGAGCTTGACAACACTCATTTGAGGAAGGACTTTCTGCGAGGCGACCTGACGGAGGATGCTTTCAAGCGAGAGATCTTCATTCGAGAAAGGACTCGCGAGCGTAGCCGAGCACTAAACAATGTGATGATGGTTGCCTACGCGCAGCTGAGGGATGTAATGTTGGCGTTCTACAATGAGAAGCCTCCGTTTGAATCCAACGTGGTGGAGTTGTCTGAATTGATGGAGTATTGCAACGGTTGCTTTGCCAAGATTGGTAGCGCATACAATTGCAGGCCTTTCAAGATTACCTCGTCCAAGAACTTCTATACCATTAGCCGCAACTAAAACAAATAAAAAAGTCCCCCCTCGCTTTTTGGGACTTAAGACTTCTGACATATAGTTATGGAGGCGTCAGTACTCAGTAAACCGCGGATAATGCTAACAAAATGACTGCACCATTCGATGCATACCCGCGCAGTTTGCAATTGCAACAATTGTCATACTCAAAAATGAAGATTTGGATACAGTTATTTAAGCGCTGCACATAAGGCACTCTTTTTCGCTTTCCATCGGAGGCTTTTGAGGTGACTTATTCTTATGAGCCGTAGGATCTAGCGTGAATGCCATCGTCTTGGCCTTGGGACGAGTGCGCAAGTAGTAGATACCCGTCTTAAGACCCCGCTTCCATGCATAGAAGTGCATGTTCGTGAGTTTGGTAAATTCTGCATCCTCCACAAACAAATTCAAGCTTTGCGACTGGCAGACATACACACCACGGTCCGCAGCTTGATCAATCAATACTTTTTGCTTAATCTCCCATGCCGTCTTATACAGATCTTTGATATCCTGGGGAATTGTCTCAATGTTTTGAACACTTCCACCGTTGGCAAGGATCTGGTTCTTCATCAAGGGTGACCATAGACCCCGTGCAATCAAATCACGAACAAGATACTTGTTGATGATCGTAAACTCACCCGCGAGAGTACGACGCTGGAAGAAGTTACTCGTAATCGGCTCGAAGCATTCCACATTGCCCAGAATCTGGCTCGTGCTCGCGGTGGGCATCGGGGCCAACAGCAAGCTATTGCGCATGCCGTATTTCTTGATATCCTGTTTTAGAGAATCCCAATCCCACATGGAGTCAGGCTCCGCACCCCACAAGTCATATTGCAGCTGACCATGGCTGGCAGGAGAACCATCAAAGGTTTCATAAGCGCCACGATACGTCTTCATATCCAATTCACCCTCCGTCCGATGAAGATGCTTCTCTATCTCTGCCTTGCGCTCCATCGTCGTATCCACCGCCTCATACTCTTCAATGAGCTCTTGACGTTTCTTTGCAATCGCAACAGATGCCGTAGCTGCGCCATGATAAATCGTAGCAAACAACCGCTTGTTCAGCTCTGCCGCCTCAGGACTATCAAATGGCATACGCAAGATCGCATACGTATCGGCAAGACCTTGAACGCCTAGACCGATCGGGCGGTGACGGCGGTTGCTCTTCTCCGTTTCGGGGGTTGGATAATACGTACGATCAATTACCTTGTTGATGTTTTTGGTCAAGATCTGCGCCGCCTTGTGGAGCTCGTTAAAGTCATAAATACCGTCTTTGATATAGTTGGGGAGTGCAATGGACGCCAGGTTGCAAGTGGCCGCCTCCGTCTCGTCTGAGTACTCCATGATCTCCGAGCAAAGGTTTGAACTACGAATGACACCCACGTTCTTTTGGTTCGTCTTGCGATTCACCGCATCCTTATAGCACAAGTAAGGTGTGCCCGTCTCAATTTGAGACTTCAAGATTTCCAACCATAGAGTCTGTGCCTTGATTTTCTTGCGATAACGTCCTTCGGTCTCATACTTTTCATACAAAGTCTCAAACTCTTCACCATACACAGCAGCAAGTCCAGGGCACTCGTCTGGGCACATCAAGGACCAGTCCGCGTTCTCTTGGACACGGCGCATAAAGAGATCAGGGATCCATAGCGCTGTGAACAAGTCACGGCAACGCTCTTCTTCGTTTCCATGATTCTTGCGGATATCCAAGAACGTTTCTATGTCCGCATGCCAAGGCTCAATGTACATCGCAATCGAGCCATTGCGCTTAGAACCCTGATTTATATAGCAAGCAGTCGTGTTTAGAACACGAAGCATGGGGATGATTCCCGTACTCGTACCATTTGTACCACGGATATGGCTTCCTCTGGCACGAATATCATGGATATGAATACCGATTCCGCCAGCTACCTTGGAGATAAGCGCACAGTCGGTAATCGTCTTGTAGATACCTTTCACAGAATCCCGCATATCCATTAAGAAGCATGAAGCCAATTGAGGCGTCTGGGTGCCTGCATTAAACAGGGTAGGAGTCGCATGGGTAAACTTCTTACGACTCATCATGTCGTACGTTTCAATGGCGTCCTTCAAGTCCGTGCCGTGAATCCCCAGGGCCACGCGCATCCACATATGCTGAGGCCTCTCCACCGTCTTGCCATCCACCTTCATCAGATAAGACCTCTCCAATGTCTTGAATCCGAAATAATCAAACGAATAGTCCCGTTCATAATCGATCACGGAGTTCAATTTCTCTTTGTGCATTTGCACCATGCCCCAAAGTTCTTCCGAGATGAGAGGATTGTGTTTTCCATGAACATCGCGAGCATTGTACAGCAGACCCATGGTCTCGCTGAACGAAGGCGATGTGTTCTTATGATGGTTGCTTACAATGATGCGCGCCGCCAATACACCATAGTCGGGGTGCTCCGTCACCAATGAAGCACACATCTGCGCCGCCAGCTCGTCAAGCTCCGACGTACGCACCCCATCATAGATACGAGTACAGACCTTTTGGGTAATGCTGTGTGCATCAACCCCAGTTAGCCCATCGCACAAGACGCGAATGCGGCGCAAAACCTTGTCAAAAGAGACATCTTCGTCGCTACCATCGCGCTTTGTAACCCGCATCGTATCTATTACGGTACTTTGTATAATAGATATAACAAAACTTTTAAGTCAATTTTTATAATGCTCAAGGGCACACAGAAGTCCATGCAAATCCGCATTTGTTTGCGATCTCACAACGCATCTTGTTCTGCTGATTCGGGTAGTTTTTCTCATCAGCCAAGCTCAAAGCGGTAGGATAGAGACGGTTGCAATCCAATTTGCCGCTCTCCTTCACTTTAAAGTCCTTCGCATATGTGTTGACATACTCCGCTAGCTTGGCATCCGCTGTGTTTGTGTAGGTCATATCGGATGCACCTGCAGGCATTACCCTTGTATCACGCACACACACGTTGGCCGCTACAAAACGAGCATTGGTATCCAATGCGTTTAATGTAGTCAGGTCCGTCTTTTGCAGCTTCCAATAGTCAGGGCACATACCGTTGTCATATACTGAAGTATCAATCTTGGTAGGTTTCACTGTAGCTACCGTGAAGGCCATGATTGCAATCACAACCAATATACCAATAATCAAAGTGATCACAAAGGGCTTAAACTGAGTCGTTAGCATCGTTTTGCCATTTTCCGATAACACAACAACCAAAATGAGAGCTAGAGCAACCACACCATAAACGACGCTCACGGCAATGGAGCCTTTGAACAATGATGAGCGTTTTGCATTGAAAGCCTTGTTTTCTGCCTCGGTCAAGTTCTGGTTTCCTTGTTGGGGTTCAGACATCTCTATCATAAACCTAGAAAATGTGTGCGCACACTACATAAACCTTTTCTGTTCCAACACACGTGTGCCCTTCGCGGTTACGAGAGAGCCGCGTTCCATTGGAACAGGGAGTGTGCTCGCATCACGCAAATATACTTGGTACTGTTTTAGATTGCTAAGCACCTCAGGGACAACCCAGTCAAGCACCTTGGCATTCAAAGCACGAACTTGTCCTACAAGGTCACCGTTTTGATGCTTGGCATGTTGATAAAATATAGACCGCATCACAACCTTTAGTTCTGTGTCGCTCTGGCGACCAATAACTTGTTTCTTATCCGTTTCTATCCAAATGCGGTAACGGATGCCGTCCTGGAGCGCATTGATATTGTCTTCGCAAAAGAACAAGTCACTTAAAGGGCTGCGTTGCAACTGACCGATAGTCGCCTCCGCACGAAACGTGGTATTGTTCATCATCGTGCGTTGATAGGCTGGAATATCCAACAAAGGAGCCGCAGAAATGAGATCAATGCGACCATTTGTCGGTTGCGATGGACGCTGGTACAATCCCGAAGATTCAAGTGGTGCGAAATTCATTCAAGCTCTACTACACTGCGACACAATATTTTTCGCGTCCTAAACTAGAACTCATGCATCAAGACAAAGTGCAATCCCTCATAGAAGAGCACACACGCGCAGTTGTGCATCAAGTCGTTTCTATGGCAGCCGTTATCGCACTTATCAGTGGCAAGCGGAAGATTGAACCATCCCATCTTGCACAAGTCAAAACGTACGTTGAGAGCAAGTGCACCCACGCACACACACGCACCCACAAAGGTGGTGACGCCATGCCGTCAGACTTTTATGGATATCCACATCCCGCGTACTCTGCATCTCACGCAAACGGAGGCGTCCAGGTATCTACCATCTCTTGGGCCAAGCAAGAAGCGCGCGCGGCCCAAGGCCCACAATCAGGTGGCGGGCACAAATCCAAACCAAAAGATGTCATCTCGCCATTGATGAAAGAATCGCTCAAAGACTTGAACATCCAAATCTCAAAAGCTGCGTTCGCCGAACTACAAGCGATCATCCATAGCCACATCGTTTGTTTTATGAACGACATTCACGCGGCGGCTCCCATCACCGTCAAGAAATTGGAAAAGATCCTCAAGAAGAGCCACCACGCCGCGTTTCATTAAATGAATTAAGGGTTATCAAAGATAGATGATACAAGAATGATTTTTACCGTCGACGCAAACATTGGCGCTGGCAAGTCGACCGTGTTGTCCTATCTGCATAATCAATATAGGATTCCCATTGATCTTGAGCCCATCGCCAAATGGCAACCATTCCTTGAAGAGATGTATCAACACGGAAACGGGGCCTTTGAGTTCCAAGTGCGAGTATGGCTTGATCGCTGTTGGATTCAACAACGTCCAAACATGGCTCCCATGGTGATGGAGCGTTCACCATTCTTTCAAAGCAACGTTTTCCTGCCAGCCAACCTTGATTCGGGAAACTTCACACTTCAAGAATATCAAATGCTTCAAGAAATGTACCAAAAAAGCATGTTGCTGTGGTCTCCCCATGCATACATTTATCTTCGATCTGATCCCGAAAAGTGCCATGAGCGTATCTCTAAGCGCGGTCGACCATCCGAAGATGCTATTAGCATGGACTACTTAAAGAAACTGCACGATTATCACGAGCGCGCATACATGATTGCCGCGTGCCAAGGCATCCCCGTGATTTGCATTCACGTTGAAAACAAATCCGTGAAACAGATCGGAGACGAGATCCTCCAAGCACTTATGGTATTGGGCTATCCCTCGCCCCAAAATGTGTTCGGAGCCCCTCTTACACCCGTGTAAACGTCATCATTTTTCTAGTCTTCATTCGTTGTGAAGCATCTATGCAAAAATTTGAAACGCATATAAACATTTTTCTACTAAGTGTTCAGGTTCGGCCGAATTAAAATGGCGGCAGTCAAAGATCTCGGGGATAAGTACAGAAAACATGACTTACGCAGTCATATCTACGAGATTCCCGATACATGGGCGGGATCATCTGACCCCACGACGGTTGAGACATTCGTATATGATGAGTCTGAGAAGAAGATGGTGAAAAAGGCAATCACATACGTACCTGTCTTGTACAAGTGTTTTGATGAGATCGCTGTGAACGCAACCGATCAAACCGAGCGCTTGAAGCAAGAAGCAACCGCTGGCAAAGATGATGTACGCCCCGTCCGCAACATCAAATTTGTCATCGAACGCAACACAGGATATATTGAAGTCTATAATGATGGTGATGGTATTGATATCGAGACCCATCCCACATATGGTGTCAATATTCCCTCGCTGATCTTTGGACAACTTTTGACTTCCGCCAACTACGACAAGGACGAAGAGAAAGTTGTCGGTGGCAAGAACGGCATCGGCGCCAAGCTCACGAATATCTTTAGTAAGGAGTTCATCCTTGAAACCGTAGACCATCGTCGTAAGAAGAGTTTCCGCCAGCGTTGGTTCAACAATATGAAGGAAAGTGACAAGGCCGTCGTCAAAGCATCCTCGAAAGCACCTTACACGATGATCCGATTCCTCCCCGATTATGAACGCTTCGGTATGACGGGACTAACAGATGATATGTTTGAGCTTTTCCGTAAACGTGCCATGGATGCGTGTGCGTGTACAGACGCCAATGTGAGCGTCTATTTCAACGATGCGAAGATTCCTTACAAGACCTTCGAAAGCTACGTGGACCTGTTCCTCGGTTCAAAAGACAAACACCCGAGGGTGTACGAGTCCCCAAACCCGCGATGGGAAGTGGTAGCTACATATAGTGACAATGGTCAATTCGACCAAGTTTCCTTTGTGAACGGCATCAACACCTTGCGCGGTGGCAAGCACGTAGACTACATTACCAATCAGATTACAAAGCGGCTATCTGAGCTCGTAGCTTCGAAAAAGAAAAAAGATGTCAAGCCTCAACACATCCGTGATAATCTGATTGTCTTTGTGAAGAGCACTATTGTGAACCCATCGTTTGACAGCCAGACCAAAGAGACTATGACCACACAAACCGCCAAGTTCGGATCGAAGTGTGAATTGAGCGATAAATTCTTTGATAAGCTGTATAAGACAGGCATCACCGAAAAAGCGGTTAGCCTCACCGAATTCCATGAGAACAAGAAGCTGGCCAAGACCGATGGCAAGAAAACATCGAGGGTGCTAGTACCCAAGCTGGACGACGCAAATCGTGCAGGTACGAAAGATAGCCATCTGTGCACGCTCATTCTTACGGAGGGAGATTCAGCGAAGACCATGGCTATTGCAGGTCTTAGCGAAGTGGGTCGTGACTATTTCGGTGTGTTCCCGCTTCGTGGTAAAATCATGAACGTCAAGGATGCTCGCGCCGATAAGATTGGCCAAAACGAAGAAATTGCCAATCTGAAAAAGATCCTTGGACTGGAACAAGGCAAAGAATACAAAGATATCAGCTCTTTGCGTTATGGACGTATTATGGTGATGACGGATGCAGATGATGATGGTGCTCATATCCGAGGGCTGCTGTTCAACGTCTTCCAGTCCTTGTGGCCATCCTTGTACAAAATGGAAGGCTTCCTGCTCAGTATGTTGACACCCATCATCAAAGCTCACCATACTGGCCGCAAGGAGACGATGTCTTTCTACAACTTTGCTGACTTTGAGAAATGGAAGGCGTCGAATGATCAGCGTGGGTGGAAAGTCAAGTACTACAAGGGATTGGGTACTTCCACTTCGGAAGAAGCGAAAGAGTATTTCCGTCATATGAAGACGCTACAGTACAAGTACTCAGGCACTCCTTCGGATGAGGCACTCGACCTTGCATTCAACAAAAAGCGCGCGGATGACCGCAAAGCATGGTTGATGGCATATAACCGTGAGAATATTCTAGACTATTCCAGAAAAGAAGTCGCTTATGAGGAGTTCGTCAACCGTGAACTGATTCATTACAGCAATCGTGACCTAGAGAGGAGCATTAACCATCTATGCGATGGACTCAAAGAGAGCACCCGCAAGATCTTGTTCACTTGCTTCAAGCGTAAGCTGTATACGTCGGAGATCCGTGTTGCTCAACTAGCAGGTTCTGTCTCCGAGGTTTCCAGTTATCACCATGGTGAGGCTTCCCTTCAACAAGCGATTGTAGGTATGGCACAGATCTTTGTTGGTGCAAACAATATCAATATGCTCATGCCAAATGGACAATTTGGCGCACGCCTTTGTGGTGGCAAAGATTCGGCCTCTCCTAGGTATATTCATACGATGCTATCAAAGTTGGCGCGCAAGGTGTATCGCGAAGAAGACGCTCCTGTGCTTCGTTATCTAGACGATGATGGTTTGAGCATTGAACCTGAGTATTACATCCCTATCATTCCCATGGTTCTTGTCAACGGTGCTTTCGGTATCGGTACAGGTTTCAGCACCAACGTACCTTGTCACAACCCTGCGGACGTTATTGACATGTGCAATCGTATCATCACATCTCTTGATGAGAACATCGGTATGATTGAATCCGCTGACGACCTATCACGTGCTTACGATGCTATCATGAGTGCCCCTCTACCCTCCATCAAGCCATGGTACCTTGGCTTCCAAGGGCGCATCCTTCCTCACAAAGATGGAACCTATATCAGCAAGGGTGTGTACGAATGGAAGGATGACCAAACCGTGGAGATTACCGAGTTGCCTATCTATACATGGACAGAGGACTACAAAGATTTCTTGACAGAAATGATCCAGAATGGCAGCCCTATCTTGAAAGACTTTGAGAGTCATTATACTGCCAAGAACGTGCGCTTCATCTTGAAGCTTTATCCAAACGTACGGGCAGGTGTTGAGAAGACCTTTGAAACCGACTTCAAGCTAGCATCAACCAAAGACTTGTCGATGAACAACATCCATTTGTATGGAGTAGATGGTGCAGTCACACGTTTCAAAGATACTACGGATGTGTTCCGCGAGTGGGCTTGTGTGCGCTTGGCCAAGTACCGTGAGCGCAAAGCTCACCAACTCAAGGTCATGGAACATGAGCACAAGATCTTGTCGGCAAAAGTTCAGTTTATCCAAGACATCATTGATAATCGCATCAAAGTTATGAACAAGAAGATTAAAGAAGTGGAAGATCAGCTACATAAGCTTGATTATCCACAGATTGGTGTACCTACGGAGGATGGAGGTCAAGAAGCTGCATCATATAACTACTTGACTCGTATGCCGATCTATCATCTGACCTTTGAAAAGAAGCAAGAGTTGGAGAAAGAAGCAGAAAAGATGCGTCGTGAGATTGCGGCTCTGCGTGCTAAAGCGGTGCAGCACATTTGGGCAGAGGAGCTTCGTGAACTTATGACCGAGTGGAAACAACACGAGGAGCAAGTGCTCCAAGAAAAACTTGCGGATGCCCAAGCAGGCGCTAAGCAAGCTAAGAAACGTGGAAAAAAGTAATGATATAAAAGCAAGTGAAATTTGTGAAGTAATTACAATGGGGAAGGTAGTTCTTTTGGATGTGGATGGGGTGATTCTACGGCACCCTCCAACACTCAACAAGATTGGGAAGCGTATTGACAGTCTTGTTGCAAAAACCGTAGGTGTATCTGAAGAACATGGTGCAAAGATTAATCAGCGGCTTTATAAAACATTTGGACATACATACATTGGTTTGCGGAAAATGTATCCGCGTATCATGAGTCTTGACGATTTCAATCAATCTATTTACACAGAAGATGCACTCATGAGTATTCAGAGATGTACTTACAATGTAGATGTATTGGAAAGCATTATTGTGATGCAACGGTTTTTACAGACTTGCAATAATGCTGGCGTCCCAGTGTATATGTTTTCAAATGCACCTCGGGTATGGTGTGAAGAGATTTATAACTCGTTCCATATTCATCGATGGATACCATCAGATCATATCCTATCGTGTGACCACGAGATTTTCCAAGGACACTTGAAACCTCAACCCATTGTATATGATACGCTACAACAATATCTTCGGTTTCAATATAAAAATGATCATTTGCGAATGATATTTGTAGATGATACGTTTGCAAATTTGGTGCCTATTATGGATAAGCCTTATTGGAAACCTGTCTTATTTGATACGAATGTGCCAATGGTCAGTCCAAAGATATATCATGCAACTTCATTTGAACATTTACATGTGTAAGTGCATTTCTTTTTGTAAATCATTTGGTAGATAATCATGGATCAGAACGGAGGATTGACGTTCCGACGAAAAACAAAGTCGAAAGTAGTGCCCGCGCCTGTACCTGAAACGAAACCCAAGAAGCAAGTGCGGTTTCCTCCAAAGCCTGTCACAAAAGTGGACACCTTTGTAGGTACTCCAAAGACGTCTCCATTTCTGCGTAAGCTAGAAGATGAAACCGATGCTGCGTACTTTTTCCGAAAACAAGAGCATAAAGAACATGAGCATGAGCTGCGTGGACAGTTCGTTCGGGATTATACAAAAAGCATTGGTGCTCGGACAAAAGTGCCTACGCATATTCCAACGATTGAAGAAATGAAAACATCGATTTCCAAAGCAGAATCATCGGTAGGTCTGAAGAGTGCAAGAGTTTGGCAAGCACGTCATACGTTCATGAAGAATCAAGATCAACTTGATAAACATGCATACGTTATGGAGTCTCTTTTTTGGCATAACAAGTACTTGCAACCTCCTCCCGTTCCACATACAAAACCTCGTTTCTGGCAAAGCAAAGATAAACAACCAGTTGCGCATGAGAAACCAAGTCTAAAAAATAAAATAGCTACTATTGTTCGTCGAAGATAATGCTACATTTTTCCAATGCGGAGCTCGTATAGCTGTGTTGTGCACAAGCAAGGCACTTCGTCTTTGACTCCAAAATACAAGTAAATTTCTTGCTTGTTAGGATCGTAACGTAGGCCACTCGCAAATTCGATGCCCCAATGTAGCATCCAGAATGGAGATGATTCAAATGTAATGGCACCACGTTCTATATCAAACTCAATCCAACGGTGCTGATAGGATAGTTTGGATCCTGTGATAACGGCACCATCGTTGAAGATCACGTCATGTACAACAAAACCCCAAGTATTGCCGTGTAGATGTACAGGACTCGTAGAACCACGATACTTGTTACCACGAAGGTCTTTCCAGAATGTAGCTACATAGTCTTGTTCTTTTTTCTCAATAGTGTAAATCTTGCATTGATACGCATCCAAAAGATACAAATCGTTGTTGTGAACAAACGGGCATATGTTCTTGGTGGGTGGGGGGAAGTTCGTAAGTACTGTCATATACTCAACCTCTGTAACATCATCATTCAAGTAACCCAATAGTACCGTATTACGCATATCCGTTGTTGCATGGGTACTCGTAGCAGTGAACCAAATACGACCTTGGAATTTTACAATACGTACATCTTCGATACCACGAAATGCATTGTATGTTGGCAAGAGCATTCCATTTGGAAGGGTAATTTTGATAAGTTGTTGAGTGGATGTTTTGTACAGTACCATATGATTCATTTCATAATTTGGTGTAGCTTCGGTATTACGAAGACAAACGTACTCAAAATCTTGATCAACACTTGGGTTATAGAACAAATTATGGGGTGGGAATTTGGACTTGTCCATAATGGGCCCAATCCTCCCTGGTAACTTGCGGATCATATTTATACGTATAGCTACGTTGTAGCTTCATCTTATATCATACCAAAATTTGATACATCCCGTGGGTAGACCTATCATGGCTATTACAGTTACCGAAGTGGAAAATATGGAAGAGCAAGCACTTGACCTCCACGACGAGTGCACTGGCGAAGAAGGATGTGAATGTGAACAATGTGCGGAATATGATGCCGAAGATGAGGAGATCATTCGCATGAAGTGGATTGCGGACGGCAGCAGAACGCTGGACGACGTGATCGAAAAGCTGCGCGAGCAGATCAAGTTCATTGAAGGACTCAAAGAAGAAGGATGGGAGCTAGTACGTGTAATGGTAGATGACTACGGTTTCATCAAACAAAAATAAGTAAATTAAATGTGTTGATCTAAGTTTAATGTTTTTGCGTTCTCATCATAAATGAATTGCGTGCATCGCAACGGTGTACCTTTGAAGCGATCATTGCAATCCGTTTTGGTGAGCCAGTCATGGTTGAGCAACTCTAATGCGGTCGGGCGGTTGGTGTAATTTTTGGCTAAGCATATGTAAACGAAATCCTTGGCTTCTTCAGAGATGTTCTTCCATTTGCTTGAAGTCATTCGTGGGTCATCAAAGAGAATGCTTTTCCATATCTTTGAAGGACTTGGGTTCATAGGTGCATCGTGATCGTTGAAAGGCATGCGCCCAGATAGAAGCTGATATATCATAACTCCAAAGCTCCAAATATCTGATTTTGGTGTATATATTTGACGTGAGTTTTCGGGTGCAAGATACCATATTGTTCCTACAAGTTCCTCTACTTCAATTTCATTTAATGTAGGATCCATGATAATTGCCGTACCAAGGTCACCAATTTTGACGTCTGCATCCATGCTTGTATCTCCGACCATGATGTTGCCTGGTTTTATATCGCGATGGATGACGCCTTTTTGATGGAGGTGGATGAGACCGCGAAGTACGCCTCGTGCGATACTAGCAACCGTGTTCTCAACAAACGTATCATGATATGTCATATATTGTCGGACATCTCCTCCGCGACACCATTCTTGTACAATATAGAATGCGTTTTCATCTTCTCCCGCATCCACAAAACGTACAATCTTTGGACTCTTCTTCATCAATTTCATAGTATGGATCTCTTGTTGGACACGATGACGTTTGTTTTTATCCTTGGGCATGCACTTGACAGCATACCGAATGCCAATATCATCGGTGCACTTGTACACGGCGGAGTAGCCGCCGTCTCCAAGTTTGTCGTGTAGTATATATTTTCCAAACATATTGCTATCTTTGATGTATAGAGTTTAAATTGTTTAATATGGTAGTAGCTACAACGTTCGGCCCAAAATACAAGATACTATAATCAATTCCTGACAATATATGAATCTATCTTACAGTTCAAGTTGTAGCTACACCGTCACTTGCGATTTTAACCTGGCATCCATCCACATTCGAGCTGTTTTATTCAGCCGTGAATGTAAAGTGGATGGCTAAACAGTTTGGCATCAAGAAGATCCCCGAATCCCTACAAAATCGTGGATGCTTAATCCATAGTTTGGGTTGGGCGAAAAAACATTGTTAATGAGTAGGTCAATGGAACGGAAACTCAAGAATCCTATTACCAACCGATTTGTTACGCCATCCGCAAAACATGCCAAAGCTATTGCAAGTGCACTCCCACGTTCAGATATTCCAATAGAATGGCACAGTATTATTGATGAATACGAATCTAAAACTGCTTCAAGGAAACCGCGAAGCAAGTCAACTATAATGAAAACCGAGAAGCAAGTCATAACGTTACCGAAAACACTTGAAGAGCTTTTGAAGAGGACAGGTAAATGGACAAAGACAGATTGCAATGATATGGGAATCAGACTTCGCGATATCTCTGCTAGTGTTTTAGATAAACACAAGGATTTGATGGGTGAAGTTTTTGAAACGTGCAAAGACCCCGATGTATACAAAAACATTTTTAGCAGTGATAACAAAGCACTAGTTGATGCATTGAAGAAGTCCGCCCACAAAACATCAGCAATCATGTTGCTTGCACAAAACCCGAACCCAATTGAGAAACTTGATGCCGTATTAGAAGCTCAATCTCGTTTTAATGACTTCTCTGCATGGAATGATCCATATTATGCCACAACGCCTTTTATGGTATTGTTAACCAAAGGTGATATCACTATAGACCATTGTCATCTTTTTACTAAATACTTAAATACACCGAAATTATTGAGTAATTTCGCTGGTAAAAGATTCCTCAATACTTTACTCCATATTGAGAATTTGTTGAATTCGGGTTTGTGGTTTGAAAAGATACATCCGAAAAACATAAAATATGTAAAATTCTTCATGAACAAGTTGGATCAATCTGCAATTCAAGATGAAGTAAAGGCTCTTCTTAAATTCGATGAAGCCGTCAATCCATTTCATTACATCAAAACTGTATCTCAATTTGAAATGCTAAAAGACGCGTTAGGAGAAGAGCTAACCACACGCTGCTTGAATCAACGTAATGATCGCGACATTACGCCTTTAGAAACATATTTGTACACTAGAAACGAGAAGTTGACTATATATACAGCAGAGAATTACAAAAACTATTTTTGGAACACACTTTCAAATCATGTTGGTTATTCAAATCGCTATCAGGGAACTTTATTTGTAGAGATGTTCCGAAATGGTGATACGTCTTTTTATAAATTGTTGCACAAGCTGTGCAAGCGGTACGGTAAACAAGATTTGTTTGTCAAGCTTCTGACGACAGATATATCCAAACCCTACCCTGGGCTTTCTCCAATGTCTGACATTTTTAGCAGATTTGATTCTCAAAAACAAAGAAATATCGAATTTTTAAGTGAAATGATATACATGTTAAAGAAAGATAAACTTTTGAATATACATTTGTTAGCGCCTTGTTTAAAAGTATATTGCAAATTTGATAATCCTTCAGATGTTTATAACTTAGCGGGTATTATATACGTTATTCTGCAGCACACAGATATTCCTTTACAAAATATTATGAATATAATCGCATGCATAGGCAAAGATGCCGAGTTACGTAATGCTTTGAATATTGTTACTAAAAAACAACAGCAAGAAGAAAAAAAACAACAGCAAAAAGAAGTAGCAGCGTTCGAAAACAGGTCGATTCCTATTTTACAAAAGCTATCAAAACATCCAGGTATGACGGATGATATGATACATCAGATACTTATGCAAAGTGTTGGGAGAAAGATAAAACAAATTGTTACTCCTGATAGACTAAACGCATTCATCGCGAAGTTTAATACCATAAACGCAAAAAAACACAACACTACATCAAAAGGTAGTGCCAAATCAAAATCCTAAAAATATCATGAGCCGTATTTTTGTTTTTGCTATCGTTTAACCTATTCGGGTTTAAGCATCAGCTCATGCACAATGTATCTTGCATTAGAAATCAATTTCCGTACCATGTTTAGGGTCACCTTGTGGTATCAACGTATTGGCAATTATCTCACTTACGGTATTTCACATACGGTATCAACGTATAGGCACTTATCTCAAAAGCAAGGTCCGCAAGCTCAAAGAGGGCGGGCGCGTGTTTACATACATTGGCATCGATGGAAAAGAGCACGTGATAGCCTCCAAAGATGTCAAACATCGTTTCAACAATTACGTCCAAGGACATTCGCACATGGAATGCCAACAAAGTGTTTATGGAATTCGTGAAATTACCCATCATTCTCTTACTCATAGTGGAGTGCTTTTCGAAGGTATAGCTGGCTTTTAGCATGCTCCCGTAATTTCTTACGATTATCGCGGTCAAGCCCTTGAATAGCATGATACTTGGAGAGATATTCTGAAGGATTCAAGTTAGAATCTTGTAACTTCACAATAATTGTACCTACTGCATTCGAAATCATACGATCCACAACGAACAGCAAGCTTTCGGGCTTCCACCCTTCCGCAGTGTATACTTCTGCCATATTATTTTTCAAACTCATCAATCGTGCGTTGTGGTTTTCTGGATGATCCTTATTGAAATATATCTCGTCCATCATTGGCTTCACGCCATATGCCGCATTTTTTAGACACTTTAGTGAAAAGTCTTCGGTAATATAATCGGTATTTTCTTCAGTGAACTCTGTGAGTTTTACATCTTCCCTTATGGGAGCTGTACAACCCTTTCTCACGTGATAATACTTGGCGTGCTTGTTTTTATAAACTTTGCCACATGTTGGACATTGGCGACTTATATCCATTCCATTGCATGTCTCCATGTGTGCTCGCATTATTCGACCATTTTTATACTCTTTGCCGCACTTGTCGCAGTTGTGAGTCTTTGCGACCAAAATTTCACTTTTTGCGACCGAAACTTCACTTTTTGCGACCAAAACTGCATAGTTTGCGACCAAAACTGCATTTTGCTCACTTGTTACTTTATGCACTGAACTGGTGTGACGTTTTAAATTATATTGTCTTTTTGAAGAATAATTACAATGTTCGCATGAGTAACTCATCCACCTATACTATATATGGTCGAGAAAAATGCGTATTTTAAGTGAGCAACCGCACTGGTGCTCACTGCTCGTGAGTAAGGGGGGTGGGATTTTTCGGAAAAGGCGCCCAAATTTTTTAAAATCCCCCGTTTAAATCGAAGGGGGTTTTTCCCTAGATCCTGGATGTACTCGAAACGACTTAAAGTTTGAAACATATTTCTTCCTACATAAATGTGTGGCATATGGGCCTATTTTGTTCATGATGCGTTTGCTCCAACCGAGTATGTGGCGCACAAGGATGCCGCGCATTCGTCAACACATCGTGGACCTGACCGTACAACGGACGTCATCTCAAAAGATTACCATTTTTGTTTCCATCGTTTAGCTATCCATGATTTGAGTGTTCAAGGCGATCAGCCATTTTTACTTATGGATAACAACTTTGTCCACTTGACTTTTATGTGTAATGGCGAAATCTACAATTATAAGGAGTTGTATCAAAAAAACAAATTTACTCCCCATTCCGACTCCGATTGTGAAATCATTGGACACTTGCTCCAAAAATACAACTATGACTTGGAACATGTCTTGAAGGATCTTCGCGGTGAGTTTGCGATTGTAGCACGTGTCGCCTTTCCCGATGGTACCGTCAAAATTATGGGTGCCCGCGATCCCTTTGGAGTTCGCCCCTTGTATTATGGCACCTCCTCGCGTGGCGTTGTGTTTAGTAGCACCCTTGCTGGGATCTCCAAGCTTGGTATGATTGGCCACCACTTGCCTCCTGGACATATGTATGTCTCTGGAGAAGTGAAAAGATACTATCATCTATCCTCTTGCATCCAACCTAAACCACGCGATGATTTCATGTATGAAAAGATTACGTCAGCGTTGGTTGCATCTGTAGCTCGTCGTTTAGACAGCGAACGTCCTATTGGATTTCTGTTGTCGGGAGGTCTTGATAGCAGCCTGGTAGTAGCGATCGCTGCCAAAGTGCTTGGCATGGGCAAATCTGTTCGCACGTTCAGTATCGGCATGCAAGGATCTTCCGACCTCAAATTTGCGCGTCAAACTGCGGATTACCTTGGAACCACTCATACAGAGGTCATCTTTACAGAGCAAGAAGGACTCGCTGTGATTCCCGAGGTTACGCAAGCTCTAGAAACCTGGGATATCACGACCATCCGCGCATCCGTGGGTCAGTACTTGCTCGCAAAATATATAAAAGAAAACACCAATATTCGTGTAATCCTTAATGGCGATGGTGCCGATGAGGTTGAATGCGGTTATCTGTATTTCTATTATGCCCCGTCCCCCGAGGATGCCCATCGTGAGTGCATACGTCTTTTGGAAAATATACACCGATATGATGGACTCCGTGTGGACAGAACACTTGCCGCTCATGGTTTGGAAGCCCGCGTCCCATTCCTCGATCCTGAATTTGTAGAAGCCTATCTATCGGTCCCTGCAGCTCTACGTGTTCCAACAAAAATGCGCATGGAGAAACAATTCATCCGTGACGCGTTTTCAGCCATTTATCCTGATATCTTACCCCGTAGCGTATCATATAGAATCAAGAACGCTTTTTCGGATGCGATTTCAACCCAGCAACGCCCATGGTACGCAACCATTCAAGAATGGGCCCAAACCCACCATCAACTTACGGAACCAGAATATTACGCTCGCACGTTTTCGACATACTTCACCGATCCCGATCAGAAATCCGCAATATTGTCCGAGTATTGGATGCCCAAGTGGACGAACGCCACCGACCCCTCTGCCCGTACCCTTAGTGTATATACAGAGACGCAATAACTACCGCTACAAATTTTTTTTCCAACATTCATTATATTCCGAGCTGGCTCCCTCGTACGGCGATTATGTTTTTGCTTCTGCATCCGTGATTTCTCCCATTCTACAAAAGCAAATGACCAAAGAAGAGAGTTTCTATGTCTACAATCTCAAAGACCTAGAGACCTCTATGGACATTTGGAATCACGAGATGGCACAAGTGGCTCCATGGTATGCGGTCAAATGCAATCCAGACCCTATGTTGGTGAAACAACTAGCTGCTCTTGGAGCCAATTTTGATTGTGCCTCACCGTACGAAATTGACCTTGTTCTCAACCAAGGCGTCTCTGCGGATCGCATCATCTATGCCAACCCCTGCAAAAGACTATGCGATATCACGTATGCAGCTGAAAAAGGCATCACGCTTACAACTTTTGATTCCGTATGTGAGCTTGAAAAAATAAAACGCGCAGCTCCTTCCATGCGTGTCGTACTGCGTATGTATGCGAATGATCCTACCGCACAATGTGTGCTAAGTAATAAATTTGGCGCCAAGGAGCCACAATGGGAAGAACTTGTTTTCACAGCCATGGATCTCGGCCTGGACTTGTGTGGAATCAGCTTCCATGTGGGATCGGGCGCATCCAGCCCCGAGGCATTCGCCTGTGCCATTCGAGACGCGCGTCGTCTTCAAGATCTTGCCACATCTTATGGCCACAAAATCGACATTCTTGACATTGGCGGTGGGTTTTCTCATAACAAGATTTACATGATCGCCCCTGCGATTCGAGATGCAATTGCGGAACACCTCCCTAATATACCACAGGTGATTGCTGAGCCTGGGCGCTTCTTTGCTGAAACATGTGCTACTCTATATACGCGTGTCATTGGCGTTCGCTCTCCCAATGCAGAAGAGCAACACGCAACCATTACCGATGGATTGTACGGTTCTTTCAATAATCTTGTATATGATCATGCACGTGTCCCACATGCCCAAGTTCATAAACTACATTCTTCAAATGAGCACATGACACCCATAGATACAACGCTGTTTGGACCTACATGCGATGGTTTTGATACAATTGTCACGACTCCAATGCCGAAGCTCTCACTCGGAGACTTTGTATATTTCAGAAATATGGGTGCTTACACGATTGCGGGTGCTTGTAATTTCAATGGTATTCAATTCATGACGCCAAAATGCTATTATATCTGATAAGATTAGTGTAACAATGAATAGCGAGCAACCCTATCCCCCAATGATGCCACAAGCTCCCCAACCTGTATTTAATCAACCTCCATATCCATCCACGGCTCCTCCACGGCCGACCATTGCACGCTATACAGGACAGAAAATCCGCATTGCATTCTATGCCACATTGATTTTCTTAGCACTCAGTCACATCGGAGCGTATCGTCTTGTCAATATGATATATAATGCGATTACATCCAAGTCTCATGAAATCGTCAATGAACAAGGTGAACCTACGATGAAAGGACTGCTTCTTCATGGAATCATCTTCTTCCTTGCGATCATGTTTTTGTTAGCATGAAACGACCAAAAAGAATGATAAATAACTTGTGTTGGTGTGGGTAGTCGGGTTTTTAATTTTTTCTTTACTTGCGAGTGGTCTTTGCAGCAGCCTTCTTCTTGGGAGGAGGGGGAGGGGAAGGCTCGTTGTCAATATCGCTATCCTCATCGGCCTCAGGCTCGGCCTCCTCTTCTTCCTCCTCCTCAGCCTCGATGACAACCTTGGCCGTTCCCTTCTTGGGAGGGGGAGGGGCTTCTTCTTCCTCCTCCTCGCTATCCACAACAAGGTTGTTGGTCTTCTTGGTGATATCGGCCATAGACATCGCCTCCTCATCTAGCTCGTCGTCTCCCTCCGCAACCTTGGAATGGGGCTCCTCATCCGAGTCCTCGATATAATCGTACTTGCTCTTGCTGGGCAAGTCGAAGGTACCTTTCACGACCTTCCAAGTAACACCATACTTGCCACCCGCAAGCCAGATGCCCGAGAGCTGAATGATGAGACGAGCCTTCGCTCCCTTGAGCTTGGTCATCACATTCTTGAACTCCATGTCGTTTCCGTTCATGTCCGTGCACTCGAACGAGAAATCATCGACCTTGTTATCATAAGGCAGCTTCACCTTCAGAGTCGGGGGATACTTGCCCACAATCTTTCCCGTCTTCTTGTCCTTGTCATACTTCAGGATAGGCGTGAACAGACGGTCCACGAGAGCCTTGGAATCATCAAAGTCGTCGTTGAACCAAGTCAGGCGGTTGTTGAAAGCATCCTCCTTGAGCTTGGTCTCAATCTCCTTCATCTTGTCGAGAAGGGTCCGCAGCTTGGAGTTGTCCTCCCAGTCGCGGAACGACAGGTGCAGGTCGTACTTCTTGCCACCGACGTCGTCCTTCTTCTTGTCGGCGTCGGCATTGTTCCAGTCGCCCACCCCATAAGGCAGGGACATGAAGGGAGTCTGGATCGTCAGCTTGTCGCTACCATAGTTGATATAGACAGTCTTGCTTCCATTGGACAGGGTTTTCACATCGGAGTACTTGAGCTTGGAAGTATCAATGTTCTTGGCGAGGATCGTGTCGGACATTTTTCGGAGATTGATCGGAGTTGTTTGGATATACAACGTTGCAAGGGCTTAAATGCCTTTGTAGAGTTAAGGGCCTGGCATACATCATTTTGGGTCTGTCATTTTTTTATGTTCCACGACAGTAGCTGTCCCCGTCCCAATGTTTGAATCGACCCAAGCCAAGTATTTGGGCTATATGGCTGTTTTGCTTCTATTGCTGACCATTGGGCTCATCATCAAAATGATTGCCCTTCGTCAATCGTCACTCAGCGAATGGGTTGCAACCGTAGTGTCAATCCTTGTCGTTGGATTTGTGATCCTGCTCCGTATCTTTGATGTCAATTGTGTTGTGATGGGCGGATGCGGTGTTTGGGGCTGGTTCAAATTTGTATTGGTTATGCTGGTACAAGTATTGCTCATGATCGCCGTTCTTGTTGCCCTCATCAAGACCAAGAAAAAGGATGAAGAGAAGCCTGCTACGGCTCCTGCTACAACCACAGATACCGCTACGGCTCCCGCGGCGCCTGTTACGGCTCCCGCAGCGCCCGCTACGGCTCCCGCTACAACTACTTCTGCCTAAACAGTATGACAACATGTTCTTTTTGCAATCATCGCCTTTCCTTAGTAGAGGCTACGATTGGAAAATGCAAGTGCAATCACGTCTTTTGCACCAAGCACCGTGCCGTGGAGAATCATGAGTGTACATTTGACTTTCATGAGACGTATAAAAAAGAAATGGAAAAGAAATTACCCGAGTTAAAAATGCCTAAATATGCCACTGGGATCTAATACGGGCTAGTTTACGCCTTCAGGAAGTGGCCCTTGATGAAGCGCTGCAGAACGAAGAAAGAAACCTCCTCGTTTCCAGTGACACCCAGGATCTTCTTCAGCTTGGCATCAGGCAGGATGATACGCTTGTTATCGGGCTTGTTCAGGTTGTGCTGCTTAACATAAGCGTTGATGCGGCGAGTGACATCGGTACGGGACATCTCGGTACCGCGGGCAACACCCAGGAAATCGCACATCTCATCAGAGATCTTGGTAGGCTTGGCGAATCCAGAGGGAGAAGTGCGGGCGTTGGCACGCTTGCGCTCGGTCTTCTCAACGATCTTCTTCATCTTCTCGTTCTCCTTCTTGACAACCTTGAGCTCGGAAGTGATCTCCTTGACCAGAGTCAGCAGGGCAGCGAACTGCTTCTCCAGCTTGGATAGAGAAGAAGCGGTCTCAGCAACCTCGGGCTCGGGAGCGGGGGTCGAAGGAGTAGGAGCGACAACAGCCTTGGCAGGGGCCTTGGTAGAAGGGGCGGCCTTGGCGGCGACGGGAGCAGGAGCAGCAGCGACGGGCTTCTTGGTGATGGCCATTTTCACTTGTGGATACTTTACAAGAGCGGCTTATCCTTAAATACTTTTCAGGCCCCTCAGACCAGGACTGATCACATTTTTAAGTGCGTTAAATTTTCAATAATTTTATTATCGTTTCTTGGTTTTCTACGCTCAATTGTGACCACCACTCTGCAGTCGGACAAACAATTTGCACATTTACCCAGAATAAACCCGAAGGATGATGGAACCATTCTCGAATATCCAAAAATGGAGGTATATCAATCGATACCATAGACCCATCGAAAAACGGCACGTCCAGTGTTTTGCCTGTCATATATTCTGCCCACGATACTTCTATTGTAGCTACAAGCTGGCCGTCGCTACCAAAGAAGAACATAGGATGGTCCTTTACGTGTATGTTCAATAACACTTTATGAACACTCCCATCGTCTGCGACAATATCTGTAATAACTCGTTTCTTATCACATTTAATTGTTAACATCACGGGCTTTTCAACATCCGTCAAAAAAATTTGTAGCTTCTTTGTTTTTTTAAGATACACATCCCCGATATCGACAGGTACTTGAAGGTGATGTTCTCGCCGCTGGATATATTTTGTAGCTACATCTACAAACGTATTCATCAAGACCTCACCCCACCCTTCTCCCCATCCCCACGTCCAATCTGCGCTGCCATCATCATGATTGTTCGTGCTTTCTGTTGCCGTTTCCATCGCTAAATGATAAGCTACCGTAACTCGTTTGAAGTACTCTTCTTTTTGCTTTTTCTCAGCTTCATCTACATTATGGAGCCTGTCAGGATGATTGAGCTTCGCTAAGTGTTTGTAGCGTTGTCGAATCTCTTCAAGCGACGCTCCTCGCTTCAAGCCCAACACTTCATATGGATTCATTGATTGTATCACTCATGATGGTCTTATATCGCACTCATTCCCACATAAGGAATTGCACTGATGTTATAATAACTGTCCGTTCAACATGAGAAACCCCGAATCCTGGGATAGGTTCTGCAACCAATTTGATGAAATTCTTTCGACTTGCCTCCCATATCATCATCAACTCGTTCAAAGTTTAATTGCACAAGATTGGGATGCAGATTGCCCAAATATGCTCTTTTATGGTGCAGTAGGGTTCCCTACGAATCTTTTGCTCGATCATATGTTTCGATCCAAGTACGGAAATTTCTCACGTACAGAGCTTCAAATTGCATCCAATCTTGAATACTATCAAACCCAATACTTTTTTGAATTCGATTTTCACCACCCTAATTTCATGAAGCATAGCCAAGACTGCATTGATTTGATCAAGCAAATTATTACATCACCAAGCATTCACGGAGATCGCCATGTAATTGTTTTGAAAAATATTGACGGTGTCGCCCAGACTGCTAAGCAAATGTTTCGAGTGTTACTGGAACGCTACAGTAAACACGCATTATTCATATGCACGACTACGATCATCTCTGCACTTGAACCGCCCCTAAAAAGTCGTTTTATGATGGTCCGAATCCCTTTAGCTAAAGAACTAGAAATACAACACATCGTATCTCATTTGGGTTATCCTTCGCTTGTTACATCATCCCGCAATCTATATCGCACTCTTCTTATCATTGATATTTTGAATACGCATAAAGATGGTGAAGATGAGTGCAAGCACATTTGTAGATTTCACTACCCACCTTTTGGCGAACTCCCTGCTACAATTACACTTGAGACCATCCGCCAACTAGCCAACAAAATTTGCCAGACCAACATCCCGATTCGTAATATTGTATTGGATCTTTTAGAATTTCAAAAGACAGATTCCGCAAAACATGAGCTCACGGATACCGCTGCGAATATCGAACATATGTTAGCATGTACTACAGGTGGTCGTCAAGTATTATATATTGAAAAGCTTCTATGTGCAGCGTTCATGGCAAAAAACAAATAGTTGGAAACAAATAGTTAAGAGTTATCATGACCACGGCAAATGCGTATGGGCTACTTACCACAGGCGGGTATGCAAACGTCTATTATCATAAAGAGCGCCAACTCATCAAAAAGGTTCAACCCACGGTTGTAGATATGGATGATACCACACGGATTGTACAGTATAGCTCGATTGTTGATTTGGCCACACATGCAAGCCTCGATATCTTGCCAGGCTTGCCCGTCATGCTCGATTATTCGGTTACTCCCAAAAGTGTTAAGATTTACATGCCATACTACGGAAAACCACTCCATAAAGTGGTGTCTGAATGGAACAAGAAAGCCGACAATCAAAGGGAATTGCGAATCATGCATGTGTTTTCAAAGTTGATTGACACTTGTATGCAATTAGAACACAACGGAATCCAGCACACGGATATCAAGCCTTCAAATATTCTTGTTAACGATTTTTTGCAAGTAACACTCATTGATTTTAATATTCTAAGTAGTCTCCGTTGTCATGACGACCGTCTTGTATGGGAATCTGCGATTGGTACCTGGAACTATTGTGCACCTGAGATTACACGTGATGCAACACCTAGTAGCACTTCTATGGTATGGTCACTCGGGCTTATTTTAGCATATATGTACGCACATATACCTTTGTTGGATTGTAGCGAAGAATCCGACGATCCATCTACAAAACGTGACTATTGGATCCGTTTATTCGAAGTTGAACGTCAACGCAATCCCCAACATCTTGATCTTTCTCGTAAGCACAAATATCTCATGCCAACGGCTTTGCAAAATATATATGCACACTGCATGCAATGGGACCCTGATGCACGATGTACTCTTTATGAGCTTCGCACGATGTTGCATCTGTATCGAACTTCGGAACCACCCTTGCCTATACTGTTGCATACCGTAACATGGCCCGCCGATCCTACGAAACAAGACCCAATTACACGACAAGATAACATTGAATTGATTCACCACCTTTGTAAAAAAACAGATGCCGAACGTGTGCTTGTGCTCATGATTTCTTGGATGGATCGTCTCCCATATGATGAGATTAATGTCATGGATATAGCTGCTTTGTACGCACTTGCCATAATGTTACTTGGCAATTACCTATTCGATGATGTGCCTCTTTGTAATCAAATCGTAGATATTCTAGACATTCCATCGGATATGAGCGTATTAATCGACCATATATTTACAATAGGTCAAGCACTTGAATGGCGACTTTGGGAAAAAACCACCGACGTTGCCTTGTGTGAAATGGGCATAAAAAATGCGGTTGCATTCATGAAACATAAGTTGCTACATATACGACAACCATATACATTGGCCGATCTTGCTATGAGCACGATTTAAAGGATTCGGCGTCCTTCAAATCATAGATTGCCATCATGTTTCCATTGATTCATTATCAAATCGGGGAACTTAAGGAGCTCATTACACATGTACAGCAGGGCAGGCGCGGAACCACACCGATATCATATGCTCGTGCACTACAGCTCATTTACGCCACGCTCCGTAAAACCCAGCAAGAAATAGAGTCTATATACTATTCTTATGTACTGCGCCCTTCCATCCAAACTCAGGATTCCATCGCACTGTCGTGTTTGTATATGATGGCAAAAATAGCGCATTCGAGACAAGACATGGCTT
>JACCDP010298012.1_pt1 | contig 32799 bp, 34 predicted proteins | sample 7445841 | NCBI WGS metagenome assembly JACCDP01 (sample SAMN15323441, study PRJNA562643) | freshwater metagenome | isolation source: river surface water | place: USA:Blue River Watershed | collected 2017-08-17 | reverse complement strand
TCTCTCTGCAAACAATACCCAAAGACAATCCCATCATCAGGGACATGGAACTCTCCATGGGTAAGGTGCGCAATGAAATTGTGATGACCCTGACCCAGCTCAAGGAAACCATGAATGAGGCCCTCAAGGGTTTTCAGGAAGTGGAATTGGAAGCCAACAGTGAACTCCGTAGTCTGCCTCGTAAACAACGCCAACTCCTGGACATCAGCCGCCAGCAACAAGTGATTCAAGAATTGTACTCTTCACTGGTTCAAAGAAAAATACAGATCTCCATCAGTTCAGCATCTACGCTTTCCAATATCCAGATACTGGAGCCCGGCTATTCAGGTGGATGGCCGGTAAGCCCCAACCCGCGGTCTTTTTACATGACTGCCCTCTTCATCGGACTAGCCATACCCATTGGGGTTGCGGTCCTGAGGGAATTGCTGAATGACAAGGTGAACAGCAAGGTGGATATTGATAAATTTACCTCTGCACCATTGTTGGGAGAGGTCGGTCATTCTGATGAAAAAGACTCACTGATCATCACGGGTTCAGACAGGAAGTTTATTTCCGAGCAGTTCAGGATCATCCGAGCAAACTTACAGTACGTATTGCCCCGACAGGCCAAGTCTACGATCTTGGTTACTTCCAGCATGAGTGGAGAGGGAAAATCTTTTGTTGCCACCAATATGGCAGGAGTCATGGCCATATCTGGTAAAAAGACTGTCATACTTGAGTTTGATATCCGCAAACCCAAAATCTTGAAGGGTCTGGGCATTGACAGGAAAAATGTCAAGGGCATCACCAATTACCTGATGGGAAAAGCCAGCATTGATGATATCATCATGCCGGTGGCCCAGATGGAGAATTTGTACGTGATTGGTTGCGGCCCCATCCCGCCCAACCCGGCAGAGCTGATCCTTGATCCAAGGATGGATGATTTGTTCCGTGAAGTAAAAGAACGGTTTGATATCGTTGTGATTGATACCGCACCGGTAGGCCTTGTCAGTGATGCGGTTGAGTTGGGTAAATATTCTGATGCTTCAGTTTACATTGTAAGACATAATTATACGTACAAAAAGCAGGTTCAGCTTGTTGAAGAATTGTACAAGGGTGGCAAACTCCCTCATTTGAGCATTGTCATCAATGACGTACAGGCGGCACTTGGTTATGGTAAGTATTATGGGTATGTGAGTTATGGCTACATCGGCTATGGTTATGGATCAGAGCGGTATATCTCGAATTATTTTGATGTAGGGGTCAAGAAGAGAAGAGGTATCTGGAAGAGAATTACACAGGGGTTTAGGGTTTGATGAGTTTTAAGCGATAGTTATGATTGTTACCAGTCGTTCAATTTTTAAGTAGAAAATGAATAATCGTATTTCATAGCATGCAAGAAAATCAGATCATTGATAGTGGAAGTGTTGATGCCAACTGGGACCTCGAAATAAAACCCCAGGCCCATCTCCTGGATATCAATCTGAGGGAAGTGTGGAAATATAGAGATCTGCTCTGGATGTTTGTGAAGCGTGATTTTACTGCTCAGTACAAGCAGACAATCCTAGGCCCGTTGTGGCATTTCATTCAACCACTTTTTACGACCGTTGTGTTTTTGGTAGTATTTACCAACATTGCCAAAATCCCGACCGATGGCGTACCTCCGGTTTTATTTTACATGAGCGGCATCACCATCTGGAATTATTTTTCTTCCTGTCTGAATGCCACCTCTAATACGTTTGTCGCTAATGCAGGCATCTTTGGAAAAGTATATTTCCCCAGGCTCGTGATTCCATTGTCAACCGTGATGAGTAATATTGTAAAGTTTTGCATCCAGTTTTTACTGCTCCTCGCCGCGATGTTGTGGTACAAGTTGACATCTTCAACCCCCTCAATTACTTCAAACCCTGCAACCTTTTCAACAATTCTATTGACCCCTATGATCATCGTTATAATGGCCGGACTTGGCCTTGGCCTTGGCATCATCATCTCCTCCATGACCACCAAGTACAGAGATTTGACAGTATTAATAGGATTTGCTGTACAGTTGTTGATGTATGCCACACCAGTGGTCTATCCCTTGTCTACCATTACCAGTGAAAAATTAAGATTCTGGATAACCCTCAATCCACTCACACCACTGGTAGAAGCCTTTCGCTACGCAATGCTGGGTGTGGGTAGTTTTGATGCCGGAAGTTTCAGTTACAGCATTGGGTTCATGGTGGTCACTTTGTTTATAGGGTTGTTAATTTTCAGCAAGGTGGAGAAGACATTTATGGATACTGTCTAAAATCTCTTCAATCCCTTCAGCTCCTCAGTCTTTGGCTGACAAGTTCAATCTATTCAACTGTTTTACTAAATGAGTGCAGTCATAAAAGTAGAAAACCTCTCCAAACAATACCGCCTCGGCCAGGTAGGCACAGGGACCATATCCCATGATGTGAACCGTTGGTGGCACAAGATAAGAGGGAAAGGAGATCCTTATCTGAAGATTGGGGAATCCAATAACAGAACAGTCAAGGGAGAGAGTGATTATGTTTGGGCATTGAAAGACATCAACTTTGAAGTTCAGCAGGGAGAAGTGTTGGGCATTATCGGAAGAAATGGCGCAGGCAAGAGTACCCTCTTGAAAATATTGAGCAGGACCACTGCGCCCACTACCGGATCAGTAAAAATCAAAGGAAGGGTGGCCAGTTTGCTGGAAGTGGGTACAGGCTTTCATCCCGAGCTGAGTGGCAGGGACAATATTTTCCTGAATGGCGCCATACTAGGTATGACCCGAAGGGAGATTCAGAGCAAGTTTGATGAGATCGTTGATTTTGCAGGCGTGGAGCGATATATCGATACACCGGTGAAGCGTTATTCATCTGGAATGTATGTAAGACTTGCATTTGCTGTGGCTGCACACCTTGAACCGGAGATTTTGATCGTAGATGAAGTGCTTGCGGTGGGTGATGCTGAGTTTCAGAAGAAGTGTTTGGGGAAGATGAAGGATGTGAGTGTGAATCAGGGTAGGACGGTGTTGTTTGTGAGTCATAATATGGCTTCAGTCGCAAACTTATGTACGAAGGGACTTGTAATGAGTAATGGAGCAATGGAATTTTCCGGTACAGTTAATGATGCTATTCAATATTATATGCGTAAAAGCATTGTTAATGGCTATCATTACGTCAACCAAAAAAACTCGAAAACTGATAGAATAAATGAAGTGCGAATTATTCGCATAGATGATGCTGAAAGCAAGGCGTTTTCGTTTGAAGATGAAGTTGAATTGCGGATGCACATAAATCATAGATCAAAAGTGTCGGGTACACATATTGGGTTTGCCATTTTAGACAAATGGCATCAAAAAATATTTACAGATACTTTGCGGTTAAGTGATGAGAAGCTGCAACAGGTGAACAGTGAATTAAGTATTAAAATACCCAGCCGTCTTTTGTTGGCCGGCGTTTACTATGTTGATGTTGCTTTATTTGTACCCCGAATGAATAATTTTGACTATGTTTCTGATGCCTGTACTTTTGAGATCGAAGATTTAAAATCGGAGCTTTCTATTTACGATGGTGCCGAAATTGGAAACGTAATGGTTAAATGTAAATGGAACGTTATTTCATGATATCCCGAATAATAAATCGTTTGAAACATTTTTTTTCTTCCAGGCGGTACAAAAAATTACGTTCAAGCCTGTTGGTTCGAAATATATCAATCGGTGAACAAAACTACATACATCCTTCCAGCTCCCTTGATACTTCTACAGGAGGGCAAATTATACTTGGAGATAACAATGAGATTTTAAATGGATGTTTGTTCATGACCTATGGCGGAAAAATTAAAATAGGTTCCGGTTGCAGTATCAATCCATATACAATTATATACGGGCATGGTGCAGGTACAGTAATCGGTAACAATGTTTTAATAGCAGGGCAATGCATGCTTATTCCCGCCAATCATATTTTTTTGCGCACAGATATTCCTATCAATCAGCAAGGAACCAGTTCGAGGGGGGTCATTATAGAGGATGATGTGTGGATAGCATCAGGCTGCCGGATATTAGATGGCGTAACAATAGGAAAGGGTTCAATTATAGCAGCAGGCAGTGTAGTAAACAAATCTGTTGAGCCTTACAGTATGGTAGGAGGTGTGCCTGCAAGGTTGATAAAAATGAGAAAATAATGAAGCAAAGCTTAAGAAACTCAATATCCTTATTTGACATCAAAGACCAATTGAAGATTTACATTGCTTTGTTCGCTTTAAAACTAAGGATTAAACCTCCAGACAGTTTTAATTCTCTTTTTTATAAGTGCATGGCTTATGTTAAAGCCCATGAGGCCGGAGTAAACCTCGGGAAGGCACAAAAGGACCTGATTAAAGCTACGTTAGTGATAAACAGCAGAACCATTGCTGTTTACCTGCGTAGTAATTCAAGTGATTTACAGGTTTTGGAATCAGTACTATTACATGATGAATACAAGCCTGCTGTAAAACAGTTACTAGATACAACTAAACAGAAAAATATCAGGCAGATTATTGATGCCGGGGGAAATATAGGTCTGACAAGTATTTATTTTCATTGTTTTTTTCCGGATGCTCATTTTACAATTATAGAGCCTGATGAGCGTAATTTTTCTTTGTTGAAAAAAAATATCGATATAAACGGGGTCAAAAATAAACTTCTTTTAAAAAATGCACTCTGGGTTAATAGTGAGCCTTTGGTTATAGAGGATTTGTTTCGGGATGGAAAGGAATGGTCTTTAACCGTAGGTCAAAAAGTAGCAGATAGTAAAAATCAAAAAAGAACAGAATTGTTGGGGATTACACTTAAAGAAATCTGTGAAAGAAAAAATAATCCGCCTATTGATTTGTTTAAAATTGATATCGAAGGAGCAGAACGTTTTCTTTTCTCAAATTCTGAATTTTTAGAAACAATCAATTCTTGCGTGGAAAATCTGGTCATCGAAATACACGATGAGTTCAAAATACGAGATATAATCAACAGCGAAATGCATGAAATGAATTTTACGAAAGAGGAGTACGGTGATATTACTTTGTTTGCAAAGCAATTTAGCCAGTCTTAAAGCGTTATGCACTTTACTACTAAGTTCTGAATCCGTTGAAAACCAAGTATAACGTTTAATCGATTTCTTTCTAATGCTTAATCCGGATTATTGTTGTTGTCCATTAGATAAGAAAAAAGTCAGGTGGATATAAGTGACTGTATTGCGTATGACATTATTCCCTTTTTTCGGGTAATCGAATGAATACTTTTGGGGTGTATATTGATTACTCTCTTGACCGTACTGCCCGCACCCATAAAACAACTGGTGAGGTTTGATAGTAATAATCATAGAATTATTGCAGCAAAAAATCTGTTGGAACACCATAACATGGCTAATGGAAGTAACAGTTTTGCCATGACGTTTGCCATGAACTTTCTCCAATACTATTGGGAAGGGAACAGGCCCGTGTTGATGATATCTGCTGCTAAAGACGGCAGTTCATTTTATGCGAAAGAGTGGTGAAAAGGCGATACGTTGTGTAACGATGTGGTAAGGCGTGTAATGTATATACTGGGAAAAATACCCCGGCAGTAAAGTGCGTGCGTTTTTATGGCACCAGGGCGAAAGTGATGTGTACTGGGGGAGGGATTATACACAGTTACTCGACAGAATGAATTTCAATATGCGCAGAGATATTGCTGGGAGAGCAGGTGATTCTATTCCTTTTATTCTTGGAGATCTCGTGCCGTACTGGGTAAAACAGCGTAACGACTGGAAAATTACCGATTCTGTTATTTATGAAACACCATCAAGAGTTACCCTTACGGGGTATGCAAGTGCACGGGAGCCGTTTGTTATTATAAAGACCGACAATACGATTGATGCTGTGCATTTTGATGCGGCCGGCCAACGGATTTTAGGTCAACGTTATTTTGAGGTATACCGGAAATTAAGGCAATAGGTAATTGAGGCGATAAGATGATAAAAGCATTTATTAAGAAAAAAACACCTGCTCTCTTTAAGTTTCTAAAAAAGCTAAAAAAAACGGATTATCGTTTTTTGCTAAGCTTGCCTGTACTTACTGCGGCAGATTACAAAAAAAACATTCTTACAAAAGAAGAGGGGAATCAATTAATCTACGAGTTGCTTACCGATGATCAGCCACAACTCATTTGCCGGATGGGTTCGGCCGAACTGGTTGTACTACTTAATTATCAGTTTAAACAAACAGGGAAATTAAAGGAATGGGATTATCCTAAAATAAATGAGGGATTGTTTCGCATGAATGCTGTGTTCCCCCCAACTGCCGATACGCTAAAGAAGTTTTCAGAACTTTATCTGTCCTGTCTTCCTGCTATTGATGCCTTTGCGGTATGGTATAATTATGGAGAACATACATTACATCAAACTTACTTTTCAACGGCACCATTATTCCCTATTGAAACGCTGGAGCCTTTTCGTTTTCAAACACCCTGGAGCCGTGCTTTGGCAGGGAAAAAAATATTGGTTGTTTCACCCTTTGAAGTATCTGTAAAAAAACAGTATGAAAACAAACAGTTCCTTTTTGAAAACAACGACGTACTTCCCGAATGTGAATTGATGGTTTACCGTTCTTTTAACAGTTATACAGATGAGCCGGCTGATGGCTGCGATTGGTTTTGGTACCTAGAGAAAATGAACCAACAAATTGCTGCCATTGAGTTTGATATTGCGTTGGTAGCTGCCGGACCCTTTGGCTTGCCGCTTGCTGCAACCATTAAGGCCATGGGTAAGAAAGCAGTTCATGTAGGCGGCGCACTGCAATTACTTTTTGGTATAAAAGGTAACCGATGGGAAGAGCGACCCGAGTTTGCGGCTTTTATGAATGAATACTGGATCAAACCCTCCGGAAATGAAGTGCCTCCGCAAAAAGTTAAAACATCCATTGATAACAGCTCATATTGGTAAATTTATTTGAATGATTAATGTAACAAAGCCTTTTCTTCCACCATTAGCTGATTACCAAAAACTGGTAGCAGGTATATGGGAGCGTAACTGGATTACCAATCATGGTCCGTTGGTAACAGAACTGGAACAGAATCTCAGAGACTTTCTTGGATTGGAGCATCTGCTATATTTGAGTAATGGCACAGTAGCTTTGCAAATTGCCATTAAAGCATTCGATTTAAAAGGTGAAATTATTACAACACCATTCTCATACGTGGCAACAACCAGCAGTATTGTGTGGGAAGGATGTACGCCTGTTTTTGTAGATATTGACGCCGAAACGTTAAATATCGATCACGAAAAAATTGAAGCGGCTATTACACCGGCCACAAAAGCTATTCTTTCAACTCATGTGTATGGTAACCCCTGCGATACAGAAGCAATTGAAGTAATAGCTGCTAAACATGGGCTGAAAGTAATTTATGATGCGGCCCATTGTTTTGGTACAACTTATAAAGGCCGTTCTGTGTTTGGTTATGGTGATATCTCAACCGCCAGTTTTCACGCAACCAAACTTTTTCATACAGGAGAAGGCGGCGCTGTTTTCACAAACAGCAAGGAAATATTAGACCGCTTAGCGTTTCTTCGAAATTTCGGTCATGCATCACCTGTTGATTTTGCGCAAGTGGGTATTAATGGGAAAAATTCAGAACTGCATGCGGCTATGGGACTGGCGGTATTTCCCTATATAACTTCTATTCTAAAGAAACGGAAAGAGCTAAGCGAATATTACGATGCCAGTTTACGTACTTCAGATCTCAGAAAGATCAAGATTAACAAGGATGCAGTATTTAATTATGCTTATTACCCGATTATCTTTCCAAGTGAAGAAAAACTGTTGCATGCAGTAACATTGTTGCAGGAAAACGGCATTACCCCACGCCGTTATTTTTATCCTTCTCTTAATACACTTGTTTATGTTGATTATAAGGAAATGAAAGTAAGTGAAGATGTAAGTAAGCGGGTATTATGCCTGCCTCTTTACTTTGATCTTACTACTACTGAAATTGACTTGATTACTGCTTTAATTATTCAATCTCAACGTATCTGATATTACATTACCCGGTTTTGGAGGTTATGCAAGAGAAATCTATGATGTATTGCTTCATCAGCAATATAGTATGGAAATAACGGCGTTTGAAGAAACGCCATCGGCAACTATTGAGAAATGGGTTGCTGCAGTTAGCTGCATCACCGGCATAGATGCATTAGAAAAAACACTTCAGGCTAACCCCTCTTTTATATTGGCAACTGGAAATCCGTTATTGTGGGAAAAATATTTACAATGTTTATTGCTGCCAGAGGAATGCCTGTTTCTTTACAGGCTCAAACAGCTGTAATAAGCAAACTGAATGTGTTGATGGAGGAAGCGCTCAATGTAATGCATTTTGTCTTCATCAGTAACAACCTACATATTTCAAAAGGGGGTGTTGTTGAATACAGGCCGCCCTATACACCACGATTATTTTATCGGTGACTTTACAGAATTATTGCCCGGTGCAACAATAACCGGTAATTGTAAGATCGGTTCATATTGTTCAATCAGTGCAGGCGCAACAATTTTACCCGGCATCACTATTGGAGATTATGCAGTTGTTGGTGCAGGCACAGTTGTTAAAAAAACCTTTCCTTCGGGTACCACCTTTGTTGGTGTACCGGCTCGCATAATTAAATAAAGATGGAAGTTAGTTATTCAATAATTATTTGTTCGTACAATCCTGATATTTTAATTTATGATAAGTTGATTAAATCACTTGATCAACTTTCTATACCAAGAGATACATATGTAGAGTTTATTATTGTTGATAATAATAGCGGAAAACCTCTTTCTGAAATGCAAGCAACAAAAACCTTTTTGCAGAGTAGAAAAAATGCAAAATGTGTTATTGAAAAAAAGCCAGGACTGACTGAAGCAAGAAGAAGAGGGTTTTTAGAAGCAAAATATAACTGGATTATTTTTTTTGACGATGATAACGAACCTGAATGTGATTTTTTAGAAATATTAAGTCGAGGGTTAAGTACTTATCCACATCTTTATTGTACTGGACCCGGCACAATTAATGTTAAATATCAAGCTGTGAATTATGATCCATGGTTTGATAAAGTTAAATTCAGGTTTCAGCAGAGAAACTATACAAAGTTTCGGTACTCTTCAAATACAAAAAATTTTGAAGAATTTTATCCTGTAGGAACGGGAATGGTAATTCGAAGAGATATTTTAAGTACATACATAAAAAAAATAGATCAACGCATATATACATTATCTGATAGAAAAGGAAGAAGCTTGGCAAGCGGGGGGGATTTACAAATTGTTTTTACGTGTGCGTCTTTGGGTTATGCTATTGGTGTTTTACCAGATTTAAAGCTGAATCATTTAATTCCTGCAGACAGAATTACTATTTCATATCTAGTTAAACAGATATATGGTACATCTTCTACATGTTTAATCGCATATGATCAGGTTTTTCCAGGTGTGATTAGCGGATCTTCTAACTCAAATTGTTTTTCCATTTTAAATATGGTTTTAAGAATTGTATGTGTTTCCTTGAAACGGGATGGATTTAAAGAGATGCAAATACGGTTAGCTCAGTATCTAGGCGATACTAATGCAGGAATTCTGCTCTTGAAAAAAGAGAGACCATTTTTGTTAAAAGCTTACGAATATTTAATTCGTCAATAAACTATCCGATAAATGAAGTTGAATTACTTGTATCGAATTCCTCGATCAATTTTTAGAAGAGTTAAAAAGTTGGTTAGCCTAAGTAAAATCTACCCTTCAAAAATTCAAAGTGTTGAAAATGGTAATGAGTCTATAAAGAGTATGATTAGATCAAAAAACCCTTTTATGATAGCTCGGATTGGAGAGTCTGAACTAGAAGTAGTAAGAAACTATCTTGCAATTGATTTCTCACAGGGAAATAATTTAGTAAAGAAATGGTGGTATTATTTTCTGCATGCAGAGCTGCCTACTTGGACAGGTCGCAAAACGCTTATCGTGGATTCAGGATTTTTCCCAGGAAGTGATGAAATGCTTGCTAAGTTTTCAAAAAAATTTATTGAGGATATTATGATGATTGATGGTTTGGGGGTTTGGTATAATAAAGGAGAGGATTATGTTGCCCGAAAGTTTTTTCCAGAAGCAAAACTTTTTCCATTAGCAAGTATTGAGCCTTATTTTTTTAAAAACCCATGGTCTGCTTCACTATACGGCAAAAAGGTACTGGCAATTCACCCTTTTTCACAGAGTATCGAAATCAATTATAAAAATCGTGATAAGCTTTTTTCTAACCAAACAATTTTGCCATCGTTTGATTTAACAACAATTAAAGCTGTTCAAACGATTGCGGGTACAGAGAGTCAATTCGAAAATTGGTTTGAAGCATTTGAATATATGTGTAAAGAAATAGATAAAAAGGATTTTGATATAGCAATAATCGGAGCAGGTGCATATGGGTTACCTTTGGCTGCCTATATTAAAAGGAAGGGCAAGCAAGCGATTCACATGGGAGGTGCTACACAAATATTGTTTGGCATCAGAGGTGTGCGATGGGATAAAAGTGAGTCGTTTCAGGAGTTGTTTAATGAATGGTGGACAAGGCCTCTTGAATCGGAAAAGCCTAAGAATTTTAAAGCAATCGGAAATGGAAATTATTCATACTGGTAATATTAATAATATGGTCAAGTACAATCATATCGAACAAACACATAACCAATTAGCAGCTTCAAGGATCCTTCCTGTTGTATTAGATATAGTCAAGCCCAAGAGTATAGTTGATGTGGGTTGTGGTACAGGAAGCTTCCTGTCTGTTTTAAGTGATTTGGGTTTAAATGATTTGATGGGCTTAGAAGGAGATTTGTTAGATAGAAGCCGCCTTTATGTTGATTCAGGTTTGGTTAAAACAGCCCATCTGCAGAAGCCATTCTCGCATGATCGAAAATATGATTTAGCCATTTGTCTGAAAGTTGCATAACATTTAGAAGCTAGCTCTGCCGATACGATTGTAAATACTCTTATAGCCTTAAGAGATGTTATTTTCTTTTCGGCAGCTATACCGAGGCAAGGAGGTCACAATCACATAAACGAACAATGGAGTGAGTATTGGGTAAAAAAATTTAGTACAAAAGGCTATTCGTTTTATGATTCGGTTCGGATGCTGTTTTGGAATAATCCGGACGTTGATTATTGGTACAAACAGAATATATTCCTGGTAATAAAAGATGGGGTAAATAATTTTGGATTACAAAAGGAGTCAATGCCCAATGACCTTATTCACCTTGAGCTTTTTACTTTGATTAATAATAGTAAAAATGAAATTTATCAGCAACATATTCATTTGGCATGGGGTGAAGACTCTGTTGCGAGATATGCCCGTCTACTCCTTAAAAGCATTTTAACAAAGGTAAGGCTGTTAAAATAAATGTTTTTCACTTTATGTTTGGAGAGTTACTTCAAGGATCTAACAGTACAGCAATTTTGTTTATCATTTTCAACAGGCCATCTACAACACAGCATGTCTTTCATGCGATAAAAAGAGCAAAGCCAACCCGCCTTTATATTGCAGCTGATGCTCCAAGAGTTGGAAATGCAGCTGATGAAGCAAAATGCAAGGCTGCCAGAGCTGTTAGTGAACAGATTGACTGGCCCTGCGAGGTGAAGCGCTTATTTCGCGATGAAAATCTTGGATGCGGCAGGGCTGTAAGTGAGGCAATTAATTGGTTTTTTAAATATGAATCGGAAGGCATTATTTTAGAAGATGATTGTTTACCCCATCCTGATTTTTTTACGTTTGCTTCGACAATGCTGGCGCATTACAGAAATGATCAACGCATTGTTTCAATCAATGGCTCAAGTCTTGGCTATCAGCCTCCAAATATGAATAGTTACAGCTACAGCCGTTTTATGAATATGTGGGGATGGGCTACCTGGAGGGATAGGGCTATGCGGATTGATTACCAAATGAACGAATGGAAAGCGATGCGTAATAAAACCTGGTGGATTTATAATCATGCAAAACAATATTTGTTTGATGCCGATATTAACTGGTATCGATTGTGGCGTGATAAGTTTACCAAATTGGCAACCGATCCGGGTTTTACATGGGATTGGCAATGGATGTTTCACCAGTTAAAAAGCAAACAACTTTCAATTGTGCCTGCCGTTAACCTCGTAAGTAATATTGGGTTCGATGCAGATGCAACACATACACACGAAACAGAAAATCCTGCTGCGAATATACCCACAGCTGCCATGCCCCTGCCCCTGCAACACCCAGCACAAATAAAGTCCGATTATGTGTACGAAGAGCAGTATGTAAAATGGGTGTGGTGTTACCATAAACGGCTACCTGCGGTATTTTATCTCAAACGGTTGATAAGCCGATACTTGTTTTTTAAAAAGCAAAGTACCAAGCATGATTGATAAAATTGTTATTGCAGCCTATAAGCACGATTTCTGGTTGGCAGAAATTTGTATGGCCAGTGTTCGCTATTATTACCCACAAATACCCATTGCAGTTGTATTTGATTTTTCAAAAGGCGCTGCCGACCTTTCTTATGCGAAGGAGCATTACAAGATTGAAGTCATTGATTTGCCAATTAAAAAATTTGGCTGGGGACTTTCAAAAATTGAATTTCTCTTTTTACAAAAAAAAATGCGAGTACTTGTATTAGATGCAGATACTGTTTTTACTGGTTACGTGCTCGACTATCTGAAAGCTTATATTCAAGATTTTGTTGTTTCAGCTGATTATCATTCTGAGCCTTATGCACAATGGATGAGCGAGTGCTATTTCAATTATCCTTTATTGCAGCAACAAGATGTAAATTTTTCTTTTCCGGGTTATTCGTTTAATACAGGTCAGTTTATTGCAACAACGGGCTTGTTAACCCGTGCGCATTTTGAAGATTTAATTACCTGGAAAGAATATCCCGAAATTAAACGACCCGATTTATTTGCCTGTGTTGATCAGGGTATTTTAAATTATGTTCTGCCTAAACAGGAAGAAGCAAGGCGTATCAGTATCGGCAAAGCCGATTTTTTAATCGGCATACGATATCCGTTAGTTGCCAAAATTACAATTGCCGATTTACAGCGTGAAAGTGCTGTTTATCCAGCGGTTTTGCATTGGGCGGGCAGCAATACAAAATCGCTCCGTTTAATGCTGCGAAACGATATTCTGCGATTTTACCGCAATATGGGTCGCAATAAATTGGCCATTCTTTTATTGGAACTGCAGGATGTGAAATGGTATGTTCATTTTCAGCAACAAAGGGTTATTAAAAAGCTAATACTATTATTCTTTGGCACATAATTTTCCGAAATTATCCATTGTAACACCTTCGTTCAATCAGGGTCATTTTATTGAAGAAACTATCCAGAGTGTACTCAATCAAAACTATCCCAATCTCGAATACATAGTCATTGATGGCGGCAGTACCGACAATACTTTAGAAATCATCAAAAAACACCAACAGCATCTAACGTATTGGTTGAGCGAAAAAGATAAGGGGCAGGCCAATGCCATTAATAAAGGATTGTGCCTTTGTACAGGTGATATTTTTAACTGGCTTAATAGCGACGATTATCTTGAGCCCGGAGCCTTGCACAAAATTGCTAGTTCATTTGCCGATGAACAAGTGCAGATAGTTGCAGGCAAAGTACGGAATTTTTCAAAAACGGAAGAAGAAATTATACCTAATCAAAACTTGTCTGCTAAAGGATTAATGTGTTGGGAGCCGGGTGTAAAATTTGTACAGCCTGGTGTGTGGATGCGCCGGGGATTGATTGAAAAATGCGGGGGAATTGATGAGCGGTTTCATTATGCATTTGATTGGGATTTATATATCAGGTATTTATATCATTTTCCAAAAGTAAAAGAAATCGACGATCTGTTGATTCATTTCCGTTTGCATCATCAGTCAAAAACGCAGTCATTCCTTTCCCGTTTTGCAGATGAAGAACGTGAGATTATAGAAAAAATTTATGAGTTACCAGGTTACAATGGAATAAAAGATGTCTGTTTGTATAAGATTCAGAAAACTAATTGGACAACCTATTTGTCTGATTTGTCAAAATTAGATGCATCCTTTTTTTCAAAACTCAAGTTTGTACTTGGTCATTTAAATGCATGTAAGAAAGTGAGTTACTCCCGTCAAACTGCTGGTGCCATCAAAGCATTTTGGAAGGGTGATATAATTTAACAATCCGATTCTTTAACAGAATGCAATCCAGAAAAAAAATAATTTGGCTGGCTCATGAATCCCAAATCAGTGGTGCTAATGTTTCAATGCTTGAATACATTCAAGCATTGAAACCTGCTTTTGACTTTCATGTTATTCTGCCTCATAAAGGGATAATGTTAGGAGAGCTTCAAAAAATAGGAGTTCCATTTTCAATTATATTTCAATACGGATGGACTAACATGTATGCCTGGTGGAAGATTTTTAAGTGGGGTAAAATATTTCTTCGAAGTATTGCAGCTGTATTGCAAACTAATCAATTAATCAATAAAGAGCAACCGGATTATATTTTTACAAACACATTGGTTCAATTTACTGCCAGTGTCAGTGCAAAAATGAAACATCTTCCACATGTCTGGTGGATACATGAGTTTGGGCAAGAAGACTTTGGCTTTATCATAGGTTGGTGTCATGAGAAAACAGCACTTAAATGGATAAAGTACAGTACAAAATTGATAATTACCAATTCGAATGCTGTTACCTCGAAATTTTCGAACCTGATGGAAGGTGCTCCGGTTTACACCATTTATCAACCCGTATCCTGGGATAGTCGGATCGTCCCATACATAAAAGAAAATAGTGGTTTTAGATATCTGATGTTTGGTCAGATTATACCCTCGAAGGGACATAAGGAGGTTTTGCGTGCAATGGCTGCTTGTAAGAAACGAGGAAAACTTAGTGGAGTCCTGCATATTAAAGGACCTTGTGAAGAGTTGGAGTATCTGAAAGAGCTCAGAATGATGATTCAAAGCCATGATCTTGAATCTGATGTTGAAATTAGTACAGGCTACTTTAAGAAGGAGGATGTAATTTTTTGTTCCGATGTTTTAATTGTAGCCTCCCGGAGTGAGGCTTTTGGCAGAGTCATTATCGAGGCGAATAAAGCAGGTGTTCGGGTTTTAGTTAAGAAAAGTGGCGGCGCACCAGAGCTGATGAATGAAACCAATGGGTTAATGTATGAAACAGAGGCAGAATTAGAGCGTATCCTATGCGGAGATATGCGCTTCCCAGAGAAACCTATCAGGTTTAATTATTCGGAAAGCAGTGAAATTGACAAACTGATTCATTTATTGATTCTTATTAATTAAGTATGGAACAGCCTTTATTTACAGTAGCAACCATTACTTACAACTCAGGTCTTTGGATTCGTCAAACTATTGAGAGTGTACTTTCATCTTCTTACAGTAATTTTGAGTTTCTTATTTCTGATGATTTCTCAACAGATGATACAAGAGCAATCATAGAATCCTGTTCCGATCAACGTATCAGATCCTTTTTTAATAGCAGTAATCAGGGAGAATATTCAAACAGAAATAAAGTTCTTCAATATGCAAAAGGAAAATATATTATCTATGTTGATGGAGATGATATATTATTGAAGCACAGCTTAAGAAATTTAGCGGAGTATATCCAGGAGTTTCCGGAAGCTGGAATGATATGGGGGGTGCCTTCTGCATATATTAATTTTGCTGTTTTGCCTTATACTTTTTCTCCATCAATAATTTTGAATCTGGTATACTATACAAATATTCCATTAGCGGTTATTGGATTCACAGAAACAGTTTTCAAAGTGGATTTGCTTAGAGAAGTACAAGGATTCCCGGTTTCATTTATTTCTGGTGATACATGGATTAAAAAAAAACTTATGTTGAGAACAAAAATATTGTTTGTGCCAATGGGTTTTATTTTCTGGCGGAATACACCAGGGCAAGCTACCAACAAGCTTCATAAAGAATGTAGGGGAATGATTGATGGATACCTGATTGATATGAATATTCTTGAAGATGAATATTTTCTGAATCATCCTGCTGAAAAACATACATTGATAAAGAATGTCAGATCAGCGTTTCTAAAAAATGCAATCCGAAAAGCACTTATTCGTTTTGAATTCATCCATTTCTTAAAGCTAATGAAAATTTTAAATTTCAAGTTAACAGACATTTTTTTGCTCGGTTGGAAATGGAAGAAGGATTATTCTCCTTGTCCGGATATTTCACAGCCCCTAAGATAAATTCATGAATAGCTAAGAATGAATTTGTTTAAAAAAATCAGTAAGTTTGGTAAAAATCCGCTGCATTATATTTTCTCTGTGCTTTACATGATAAGAAGCCTGGTATATTTGAAGCAGCATGATTTAATTATAATTGATGATGTTTTTCCGCATCCTATCAGTTCGTTCCGGAATGTTGAGTTTAATTATTATCTGAAAAACATAAAGAAGATTCGGATTTTTTCTACAGGATCAAATCTTAAGGAAGCTTTTCAAGATAAGAGGAGTATCTATGAATTGATGTGGATCTTTCAAAAAAGATATTTTTTAAAGGGAAAGGTAGCTAGGTTGAATCCATATTACAGATTGAAATCTCGTCTGGCATACTGTATCTTTCTTCATAATGCATATCATAGCCTTGAAATATTTGAAAAGTATAATATACCTTTTTGCTTTACACTTTATCCGGGTGGTAGTTTTATGCCCCACAATCCCCTGTCGGATAACCGGCTGAAAGCAGTGTTTGGGTCATCGCTTTTCAGAAAAGTAATTGTGTCACAAAAAAACACCTATGATTATCTGTTGGATAAAAAGTTTTGTGAAAAAAAGGACATTCTTTTCATTTTCGGATGTGTGCTGCCGGCAGCACACAAAACAATACCAATAACAAAATCACAAAAAGACGTCATAGATGTGATTTTTGTGGCAAACAAGTACACCCCGGGTGGAGTAGATAAGGGATTTGACCTAGTTGCTGCTTTAGCTGCGTATTTTAAAAACGAAAATAGGTTAACATTCCATATTGTTGGAGCATGGGCAAAAGAAGATTATAATGGCAAGATTGAAAGCAATCTGATTTTTTATGGACCACTTCCTAAACAGCAGCTTCATGAGTTGTATTCAAGAATGGATGTAATTATCAGCCCTAATCGGAGTAATATTTTAGGACAGGGTGCATTTGATGGATTTCCAACTGCTTCATGTGTGGAGGCATCACTCTATGGTGTTTTGATGATGGTTTCAGATCCGCTCAGATTGAATCAGTATTATAAACCCAATGAAGAAATTATTATTATTGAACCTGAACTATCTGCCTTGATATCGGCGATTGTAAAATTATTAAAAAACCCTGATTCGATTTTACTAATTGGTCGCAATGGTGCGGAACAGTCAAGACGCCTCTATTCGGATGAAGTTCAGTTAGTGCAGCGGTTACATTTATTAAACCAAATTATTTATGATCAACGTTAATAAACCTTTTCTTCCGGAGAAGGCTACTTATTTAAAATATATTAATGAAATATGGGAGCGGAACTGGCTGACGAATCATGGACCTTTGGTTGATGAATTGGAAATCCAATTGAAAAAGTATTTAAATGTTCCTTATTTGCTTTATTTGAGTAATGGTACTGTTCCAATATAAATAGCAATTAAGGCTCTGGAAATAAAAGGTGAAATTGTTACAACTCCTTTTTCCTATTTTGCAACAACATCTTCCATTGTTTGGGGAAGGATGTACACTAGTTTTTGCTGATATTGATGAACATACATATAATATCGATCCTACAAAAATTGAAAAACTGATTAATGAGAGTACAGTAGTGATTCTGGCAACCCTTCTAATGTAGATCAGATTAGTGAACTTGCAAAGAAATATAATCTGAATGTTATGTATGACGCTGCACATGCATTTAGGGTGAATTTGACAGGGAAAAGTATATATGAGTTTGGGGATATTTCAACCACGAGTTTCCATGCAACTAAATTATTCCACACGATTGAAGGTGGCGCTGTTTTTACAATGAATCCTGAGCTATTAAAGAAAATGTCATTTCTGTGCAATTTCGGTCATGAAACGGCTGAAACGTTTGGTGATATTGGCATAAATGCTAAGAACAGTGAAGTTCATGCTGCAATGGGTTTGTGGTATCTTGATGTAATACAGGAATTCTTGCGAATAAGAAAAGAGCTGTTCTTTTATTACAATCAGGTACTTCAAGATTTGAATTTGAAACATCAGCTTATTGGAGCGGACGTCGATTATAATTATAGTTATTATCCGGTTCTGTTTTCTACAAACGAGGTACGTGAAAAAGCGATTCAGGCATTGCAGAAATTTTACATTTACCCGAGAAGGTATTTTTTGCCTTCTCTTGATACATTACACTATGTGAAAGGGTCTGCATGCGAAATTTCAAGAAGTATTTCAGAACGTATATTATGCTTGCCGCTTTTTCATACATTAACTCTTGAGGAGGCCAATCTGATCGCAAGAATCATATTTAGAACGTTGTATAATTAAATCTACACCAATAAAAGGAAGTAGAAATTTAAATGTATTTGTTGCTAAACATCTGTGTGTTCTGAATTCTCCTTTTTCAGAAGATAATATTGACCAGATTGGTGTAATATTTAAATTAATGATTAAGAATTAACTATGATAATACTTGGAGCCGGAGGGCATGCAAGAGAACTCTTAGATATTATTAAGTTAATTGATTCTGGTAAACATTATTTTTTTGATGATACAATTAATGATTTGCCTAAGTTTATAAATGGGATTAGCGTTATACGTCAAATCGAAGTTGCATTACGTTTACTTCAAGACGGTCATGAGATAGTGTTAGGAGTAGGCGGTGTTAATTCTAGAAAAAATCTTTATCGAAAGTTTTTGGAACATGGAATTACTGCTAAGTCCATTATTGCTCCGAGTTGTATAATCAGTGATTGCAATGTTATTATTGAAGATGGCGTGAATATTATGCATCACGTTTTGATTAGTAACAATGTATGCGTTGGCAAAAATGCTTTGATTAATTCAAAAGTAAATTTACATCATGATGTTATGGTTGGAGATTTTTGCGAGATTGCTCCAGGTGCAACATTACTGGGGGGAGTAAATGTGGCTAAAAATACATTTATTGGCGCGGGTGCAGTTTTGTTGCCTAATGTACAAATAGGGCCTAACTGTATTATAGGTGCAGGCGCGGTTGTTTTAAATGATCTTGCTCCAGGAACATTGACTGTGGGAGTACCTGCAAAGCAGAAAAATAAAAGAAACTTATGATTAAGGGACAGGGAAGATTTAATCTTTTTTTTGCAAAAAAGTTGGCATCAAGTTCTAGAAAATATTTTTTAGAGTATTGCAACACTGCAATACTTGAAACTGGAAAATATTCGACAAATAAATCGGATGTAAAGATTTTCAGTTTTTCAGGTAATGCTTATTTCCAGGAACAACTTTTTTCAATAGCACAATATGTCAAAAAAGTTGGTGTGCCGAATGAATGGTTTATTGTAAATGATGGCACATATAATTTAGAGCAAATTGAGATTTTACAGAAGTTTCCTTTTGTAAAGGTCTTAGAATTTGATTGGATTCAGAATAGTAAATTTGAGTTATTGCACAAACATGCACACAAGCATGTGTGGGCGAAAATATTTTATGCTTATTTTAATTTTTTAGATAATCTAACTGAAACAACTATATATCTTGAAGCAGATGTTTTGGTATTTGATAAATATAGTTATTACAGTCATTTATTTAAAAGCAAGAATTGGTATTTAGCCGATACAGGGCCACACTTTGATAGCTATTTTTATCAATATAATAAATTGCCAATGTTCGACGTTAACAATGGCTTTGCTGTTTACAATTCAAGGCCACCTATTGAAATAGCATATGAGTACCTGACAAGCAGATTTGAACAAGGTAATTTTGAATATTTTACTCCACAGGGTGCTATGCAATTAATGATTGCTAAGGATAAATCTGCTAATTTTTTGGACCCGAGATATTTTGTGGTAAACTGTTCAGATCACTTTAAAATTTGGAAAGATTTTTGTGCTGAATCAATTGCACTCCGTCATTTTGTAGGCCCTGTTCGTCACAAAATGTGGCAATATTCATGGAAAAAGGTTCTTGGCGTTTAATCCAATGAAAGTTGTTCAAGTTCTAAATCATTTTCTTCCGCATCAAACAGCGGGTACAGAAGTGTACAGCTGGGCGTTGAGCAAGCAATTACAGCAACGGGGTATTACTGTACAGGTGCTTATTCCGCATTACAACCAAACAACCGCTGCATATTATGTTTATGATGAGTTAGAAGTTCATCAATATGCCGAGCCGTCGGTGGTAGATCGTTCACTCATCATGGGTTTTCGTGTATCAGACGGTTTGAAACATTTTATTGCTTTTTTGACTGAAACCAAGCCTGATCTTATACACTTTCATGAATTGTCTGGCAGCAATGGAATTACCTTAAAACATGTTCATGCTGCCAAAGCATACGGCGCTAAAGTCATCATGACCTTTCACTTGGCACAGTACTCATGTAAAACAGGAACACTTGTTTTTAAGGGTGAAGCTTCATGTGATGGAGAGGTCAATTTGCATAAATGCAGTAGTTGTTATCTGCATAAAAAAGGGTTTGCGAGTATGGCTTCACCATTAACTTCAGTTTCTGCAGCATTGGATCAATTTTCAATCGATACATCAAAGTGGAACAGTAAAATCGGTACTGCCTTGGGAACTGTGCCAATCATAGCTAAACTAAAAACCGATCTGAATGCGCTTGTTGCTTCCTGTGATCGTGTTGTCACAATCACAAACTGGTATAAAAGACTATTGCTGGCGAATGGAGTTAAAGAACAAAAAATCAGTTATATTCCACAGGGTTTACCATTGAAGCAAAATATTGTACCAATTAAAACCAATTTCAATCATAAGCTTCTTCATCTTATTTTTCTTGGACGAATAAACAAATTTAAGGGTTTACATCTCTTGATTAGTGCAATAGAAGGTATTAATCCATCTTTAGTAAATCTTTCTATTTTTGGCAACTCTGATGATTTGGTTTATGAATCAAATCTTAGAACTAAGACATCTGAAATGAGTAATGTCTTTTGGAAGGGTAAATTGATACAAGAAGAAGTAGTTTCTACTCTTAATCGGTATGATATGCTTTGCTTGTGTTCTACATTTTCAGAAATGAGTCCCTTGGTAATTCAGGAAGCTTTTGCTGCAGGGATACCTGTTTTGGCCAGTAATGTTCATGGTAACAGTGAACAAATACAGCATGGTCAAAATGGTCTTCTTTTTCAATTTAATAATGTTGCAGATTTGAGAAGTAAGCTATTACGGTGTATTGAGGAACCATCTTTGTTAGAGAATTTATCTAAAAATATCAAGCCTCCCAGATCTTTTGAAGAAGTGGGACAGGATTATTTTACATTATATAAAAGTTTGTTGAATTGAAAATACTACTGGTAATGGATCCTGGTATTCTTGTGCCTCCAAAGGGATATGGCGGTCATGAACGCTTGGTATATATGTTTGCGAAAGAATATGCAAGATTAGGTCATGAAGTCCACTTATTGGTTACTAATAGTTCAAGTGTGGAAGGCTGTACAGTTCAAGGCTATGGTAGAGAAGGATTTCCACCAAAAAAAATTGATGCATTATTAGCAATTCCCAAAGCATGGTGGTTTCTTTGGAAGAATCGTAATAAGTTTCATTTAATCCATAATTTTGGACGCCTTGCTTATTTGCTTCCAGTTTTGAATCATCCTATCAGAAAAATTATGACATATGGACGAGAGATTAGTTATAAAAATATTTTTCAAATAAATATATTTAAAAATCAAAATCTTGTTTTCACTGGCTGTAGCCATAATCTTATTTCCCGTAGTAATTTAGCAGGCAGGTGGGAAACGGTCTACAATGCAATTGATTTTACAAAATACACCTTGGTAGAAAATATCAAGGAGCATGCCCCACTTATGTTTCTGGGCAGGATAGAAAAAGTAAAGGGTTGTCATACCGCAATAAGAGTTGCTCTGGAGACTGGAAATAAATTGTTAATTGGAGGAAATATCTCACCGCTCGAAGATGAGCGCAAATACTTTGAAAAAGAGATTAAGCCATATATTGATGGAAAGCAAATTGTGTTTCTTGGTCCATTGAATGATGAAGAAAAAAATGTCTATCTGGGTCAATCAAAAGTATTGTTATTCCCAATCGAATGGGATGAGCCTTTTGGGATGGTAATGGTTGAAGCTATGGCTTGTGGGACACCCGTTGTTGCTCTCAATTGTGGCTCGGTTGCTGAAGTTGTTGATGAGGGAACTACAGGTTATATATGTGAATCGGTTGAAGATATGAAATCTAAGCTATTTCAATTAGGATCAATTAATAGAATGGAATGTAGAAGTTATGCAATTAAGCGATTTGATGTTTCTGAAATTGCACAAAAATACCTTTCATTATTTGACTAATGAAAAAGGTAGTTTTGATTTCATCTGGTCAGCCTTCCGCTAATCCAAGATTGGTAAAAGAAGCTCAAACTTTAGATCAAGAAGGATATTTTGTCTCAGTAGTTTGGTGTCCTTTATCGACCTGGGCAGATCAATTAGATTCAAAACTATTTAATGATCATCCTAATATTAATTGGGTAAAAGCAGGCTATCATACCAAATTACAACCAGTTGGTTATTGGTCTGCAAGATTAAGACAAAAGATTTGGCAATTGGTCTACAAAATGTTTGGAGACCAATTTGATGCAGCAATTAAATCATTGGTATTGTACAGCCAGGAATTGACTTCAATCGCATTGGATCTTAAGGCAGATCTTTATATTGGGCATAATCTGGGAGCATTGCCTGCAATAGTAAAGGCTTCAAAAAAGTTTAATGCTAAGTCTGTTTTTGATTTTGAGGATTATCACCGCGGGGAATTAGAAAAAAATGCTCTAAATACCAGAGTAATTATTAATGTCGAAAATCGATATATACCTCATGTTTTTTCAATGACTGCCGCTTCACCTGCTATTTCTCAAGCATATGGAATGGTTTTTCCTTACCAGTTAATCACTATAATAAATAATTGTTTCTCGTTTGAATATTCCATTGAAAACATCAAATCAATTCCTCAAAGACCATTAAAGCTGTTCTGGTTTTCACAGTATGTGGGTAGTCAACGAGGATTAGAGACAATATTAAAAGCCATGAGTTTTTTTCGTGACGAAGAAATCACCCTTACATTACTAGGCTCTGCATCAACAGATATTAAGCAATATTTTTATAACTTATTGGAGACATATAATCTCAAAACTAAGCAATTGGTTTTTCTTGACAGTGTATCTGAAGGGGAGATTTGTTCAATTGCTTCAATGCATCATATTGGATTGGCATCAGAATTTGCAAATAACCAAAACAGAGATCTTTGTCTAACCAATAAATTATTCATGTATCTCCTTGCTGGGAATACAATTGTGGCTACTGACACATCAGCACAAAAACAATTTTTAGAAGTTAATCAAGGTATTGGGTCTTTATATGAACAGGAAGACGCAATTGATCTTTATCGTGTTTTCAAAAATTACATTGATAATCCTGATTTATTGGATGCTCATCGGAAAAATGCCCTTCAATTGGGAAAAGTAAAATACAATTGGAACATTGAGAAAAAGATGTTTATACAGAATTTTGAACAAGTTTTAGCATTATGAAGATTAGCCTGATTAATTATTACATTCTTGCCTTCTTCATGCTGATATCACCAGATCCGCTTTTGATGCTAGCGTCCGGCCTGGTATTATTCTTAACATTCAAATTAATGTGGAGGGTAAACGAGCCCAAGCACCTGTTGGTTAATCTTGTGCTCAATTGGATGGTAGTGGCCATTTTGTTGCCCTATGGTGCCATCTTCCAAAAGCCTTTGAGTGAATTGAGTATTTATAAGTCTGACACAATTGTTTATGCTACTTGGTTAGCTGTACTTTCACAGGTCTTTTATTTATTGGGAATTTATCTTCCCTTAAGAAACTTTGTTGTTACCCAAATGGGTAAACTGCAAATGGTCCTTTCTCGCTATGATGGGCAAAAGCTGTTTACAGCCTATATCGTCTATTCGTTATTTACAGCGATTTTGACTCCCTTATTATTGGGTGTTTCTGGCGGGCAAATGCTGATGGGGCTTGTATATTTCAAGTGGGTCTTTTTAACTTTTCTTATTATACACACTTCAATTATTCCATCAAATACAAAATATGTAATAGTCTTTGTGAGTTTTGAGATTTTATTGAGCTTCTCAGGATTTTGGGCTGCTTTTAAGGATTATATTTTGGTTGCAATTGGTGCTTTTTTTACTCTGAACAGGAAAATTACAGCTAAGGCATTTATTGCAACCTTGTTGACAGTTATTGTTACTTTTTTCATTTTTGTTGTTTGGTCAGCGAGCAAGGGAAAGTATAGGGCTTTTCTTACAGGTGGTTTACGTTCTCAAAATGTTGTTCAGACTAATCAGTTGGACAATATTTCTGTACTTTTGGATATTGTATCTGAGGATTTTTCCCCTGAAAATTTTTCTGAAAGCTTTGAGCGTGGGAGGGATGCATTGGTATATCGTATATCTTATGTTGAGTATTTTGCACTCGCCTTAAAGCAAGTACCCACATTTTTACCTCATGAGAATGGACAACTCTTGCAAGATGCCCTTGAGCATGTATTCAAGCCCAGGATATTGTTTCCGGACAAGAAGGTTATTTATGACTCTGACCTTACTTCCAAATACACCGGCATTAATTTTGCCGGTAAGGATGAGGGCGTTTCGTTCTCATTAGGTTATGTTCCTGAAGCTTACATTGATTTTGGACCCGTCTATATGTTCATTCCCATTTTCTTTTTTGGGTTGCTGTTTGGCTGGATGTACAAAACACTTTTATTGAAGGGATACAATATTGTTTGGGGAATCTGTTATTCTGCACCTATTTTTCAGTTCGCATGGATGTTCCCAGTTCCAGGAACAAAACTTTTAGGTTGGTCAATTGTCTACTTTGTTAACTTTTACCTGATTAATCGCTTTCTCGTTAAATACCTTGATACTTGGTTGTTGCGCAAAGAATTCAAATGAGAAACATCCTCCTCATCACTCCCCACTATCCTCCCTCCAACCTTGCAGCCGTGCATCGTTCGAGGTTGTTTGCGCAGCACCTGCCAGCATTGGGTTGGAACCCCATTATCCTTACTGTTCATGAGGATTATTACGAGGAGGCCCTAGATTGGAAACTCCATCAACTCTTGCCCAAGAATCAGCGCATTGAAAAGATTTCAGCTTTTAAGGTAACAAAACCTCGCCTGATTGGAGACATTGGTCTGCGTGGATATTTCCAGTTGCGCAGGCGTGCACTGGAGCTGATTCGGTCAGAAAAGATTGACTTTGTTTACATCGCCATCCCTTCTTTCTACATGGCCCTCCTCGGGCCTTATCTTTTTAAAAAGACCGGTGTGCCTTATGGCATTGATTATATCGACCCCTGGGTGCATGTATTCCCCGGTTCTGATAAAATCCTTTCCCGCCATTGGTTAACTACCCAACTCGCAAAATTCCTCGAACCCATCGCGGTTAAACATGCTTCATTGATAACTGGTGTATCAGAAGGTTATTATAAACCTGTTTTAGAAAGGAATCCCCATCTTACAACACAAGTCCTCACCGCTGCAATGCCCTATGGAGGTGAAGAATCAGATCATGATTTTATAAGGAACAGAAGCAAGGAAGTTTCTTCAACCCATTCAACCACCTCAACTCCTTCAATATCTCTCAACCTCTCTCAACTTCCTTCAACCTTCAAATTCGTCTACGCCGGCGCAATGCTCCCCAAGGCATACAATCCATTGGAAGAGGTATTTAAGGCATTGAGCACACTTCAACCCCTTCAACTAATTGAACCTCCCTCAACCTATCTCACCCCCCCTCAACCCCTTCAACTGAATTTCATCGGCACCCTCGGAACCATCAAACCCTTAGCAGAAAAATACAATCTCTGGGGATCTGCTGTGCTGGAGCATCCTGACCGCATACCCTACCTCGATGTATTGTCTCAACTTGACGCTGCCGATGCGGTGTTCATCCTGGGCAGCACCGAGCCGCACTATACGCCCAGTAAGGTTTACCAGGCAGTTCTTTCCGGCAAACCAATCCTTGCCGTTTTGCACGAGGCCAGCACTGCGGTTCGGGTATTGCGCGAGTCCAGGGCCGGGATTGTTGTCACCATGAAAGGGGAGGAGGACCTTGATAAATTGTCTGCTCGTTTCCGGGAAGGCCTGAAAGAGTTCATGGTATTCAAACAGAACTATGATCCAAGCAAGATCAACCGCGCCGCTTTTGACCAATATTCTGCCAAAGCCGTTACTGCTTTGTTGGTGGAAAAGCTGGATGAGATTGTTGCTAGGATAAATGGAAAGAAGTTGCTGAATTGAGTGAGGCTGGAATGAGCGTATATTAAATTGCACAGAAGTTGAATGTAGAAGTTAATTCTTTGTAACAATATAGATGATGATCATAAATTTGAATTTATAGCTCATGGTTTCATTTTTCATTCTTTAAACTTTTTAATTCATTACCAAAATTGCCATCATATCAACCCATCCTATTCAATACAACGCGCCGCTGTTCAGGTATTTGACAGGAACTTCGGATTGTAGAATAAAAGTATTTTACACCTGGGGGCAGGCGCAGGGCAAGGTACATGACAAAGACTTCGGCATTGAACGCGAGTGGGACATTGATCTGCTCTATGGCTATGATAATGTTTTTGTAAAAAATATTTCCAAGTCTCCCGGATCGCATCATTACAAGGGCATCATCAACCCTTCACTAGTCAGCGAGGTGGCTTCATTCCATCCTGACAAAATCATTGTATACGGCTGGAAATTTAATTCCCACTTCAAAATCTTGCGTCACTTCAAAGGAAAAATTCCAGTCTATTTCCGGGGTGATTCTACGCTTTTAGACGAGCCAGCTGGCTTCAGCATCAAAAAAGCGTTGAGAAAATTATTTTTACAATGGGTCTATCGCTATGTGGATTTTGTTTTAAGCCCCGGCACAGCTTCCGATGCATATTTCCTGAATGCGGGATTGTCTGTCAGTCAGATTATTAGAGCACCTCACGCAGTAGACAATCACAGATTTGAATCAGCTGGTCTTGAAAATGAATCTTATGAAGGACAAGCCATATTATGGCGCAATAAACTTGGACTTTCAAAACATAATATTGTATTTCTATTTGCAGGAAAATTGCAAGCATTAAAGAATCCTGAATTATTGATTAAGGCTTTTTCCCGACTCAGATTAAAATATAAAAATATCAATCTTCTAATTGCTGGGAGTGGTGAACTTGAAAATGAATTGAAAAGTAAGTATTCATCTTCAATAAAAGCTTTTAAATCGCTACAATTTATTCCATTTCAAAACCAATCTAGGATGCCTATTCTATATAGGGTGAGTAATATTTTTGTTTTACCCAGTAATAGCGAAACTTGGGGCTTGGCCATCAATGAAGCCATGGCCTGTGGAAGACCAGTGATTGTGTCCGACAAATGCGGTGCCGCTGCCGACATGGTAAAGAATAATGAGAATGGATTCATATTCAAGGCCGGTGACGAAAATGATTTGTACAACTGCATGGAAAAAATGGTTCTCGCCGATACTTTATCAATGGGGGTAAATGCATTAGAAACAGTTCAAGCGTTCAATTATGTATCTTTTGGCCGGGCAATAAGTAATTTTGAATCATCAGGCCTTAAACCTGATTCAATTCCCTTAACATCAAATTAACCCTCATATACCGCAAACGCAATCCGGCTTTTTTCAGCATTGAAAAGGTGTTTGATGTATTGGCCAAAGAGTCAAAAACCGTTGGTTTTGATGAGATTGAAAAAGTTGAAATGCCCTTTACCAGCAGGGGTATTTTCTCTATTCTCTTCAACCTGATTTTTCTGACCCGATTTAAAAAAGGGCTCTTTCACATCACGGGTGACGTGCACTACGCCATACTGGTATTGCCCCAGGACAGAACCATCCTGACCATCCACGACCTTGTATTTTTGCATACCTACAAAGGGCTTCGCCGCAGGTTCTTGAAATGGATTTTTCTTGACCTTCCTGTAAAAAAAGCCAAATACATCACCACCATTTCTGAAAAATCCAAACAAGAGATTTTGGAGTTCACCAACTGCGATCCGCAAAAAATTATTGTGATTCCGAATCCGGTTGATTTGACTTTTAGTAATCCACTGAAATCGGACAGCACCTTCAAACAATTAACTTCTTCATCAGCTAAGTCTTCTGCCGGCAGCCTCAAATCTTCGAACTATTCAACTCCTTCATACACTAGAACTTCCTCACCCGCCAATTCTTCAGCACCCAATTTCAAAGCTCCCACCATTCTCTTCCTCGGTACTAAACCCAATAAAAACCTTGAAATCTCTATCGCCGCTTTATTCGGTCTGGATATTCACCTCCGTATTATCGGAGAGTTGACACCAAAGCAAGAAGAGATGTTGGCAAAGTTCAATATTAATTACTCCGTAGACTTTAGCATTTCTGCTGAACAGCTGGCCACTGAATACATGAATGCTGATTTGATTCTTTTTCCTTCCACCTATGAAGGCTTTGGACTGCCGGTGATCGAAGGATTTCAAACAGGAAAGCCTGTCATCACCAGCAATATTTCTCCCATGAAAGAAGTGGCAGAAGATGCAGCGTTATTGGTAGATCCGACATCGATAGCTTCCATTCGGGAGAATCTGATCAAATTGTTGGCCGATCACCAAATACAACTGCAATTGGTAGCAGCAGGAAAAGAAAAAGTACAGCAGTACCAGCCTGGTTTTATTGCTGAGAGATATCAACATTTATGGAGCAAGTTTAACAACTGATCATTTTGATACCTTACGATAACAACATCTTCTCTCACCAAAATCATCAATACCTTCCATCATGTGCGGCATAACGGGCATTCTGCATTTTAACAAGGTTCCCGATGCACCTCAACGCGTCAGGGCCATGACCAATGCCATTGCGCACCGTGGGCCGGATGCAGAGGGTTTTTATGCAGATCCTGCCATTGCACTCGGACACAGGAGGCTTTCCATCAACGACCTCGGTGGAGCCGCCAACCAGCCTTTTTTTGACAGATCAGGCAATTATGTGATGGTCTTCAATGGTGAGATTTACAACTACCTTGAATTGAAGCAACAATTGGCTGATTATCCCTTTACCACTTCAAGCGACACGGAAGTGTTGATGGCGGCTTTTTGCAAATGGGGGATTGATTGCGTGAAATTGTTAGAGGGGATGTTTGCCTTTTCCATCTGGGACAAGCGCAATGAAATCCTCTGGTTGGCAAGGGACAGGATGGGAGTGAAGCCCTTGTATTTTTTCAGGAATGAAAATGCATTTGCATTCTCTTCAGAAAAACGTTCTCTCCTGGCTTCTTCATTGATCAATCCTTCCATTGACCAGCAATCCTTGTTTGAGTTTCTTTCTTTGCAGTCTGCCGGATATCCTAACGCTATCATCAAAGACATCCATCAATTGCAGGCGGGGACCTGCATGAAACTCACAGCGCATTCATTCGATACCATGAAGTATTGGAGCGTTACAGACATCAAAAACAATATTGATACCGATACCGTAACCATCAGAAAAAACCTCTTCAATGAAATGAACGAGGCTGTTGCAAAACGGATGATGAGCGATGTTCCGATGGGCGCCTTTCTCTCAGGTGGAATCGATTCCTCTGCGGTGGTGGCCCTGATGAGCCTTAATTCCCGTGAAAAAATCAACACCTTCAACCTGGCTTTCACGGAAAAAGAATACGATGAATCTGGATATGCTGAAACCATTGCAAAACGCTTTGGCACGAACCATACCAAGCATTTGCTCCGGCCTGAAAATTTTTTAGATAAAGTTGTAGCAGGGTTGAATGCCATGGACAGCCCATCGGCTGATGGTATCAACACGTTTGTACTCTCAGGCGCCATTCGCTCTGCTGGATTAAAAGTGGCGCTCACTGGAATTGGTGGAGATGAACTGTTTGCAGGTTATCCTGGATTCATGCGGTTCTACAAGCTCAACAATGCAAATGCCAGTTACCAGCTTTCATACCCACTAAGAAAATTGGCATCCTTGTTGCTCAAGCAATCAAGCTTAAACAGGAACAAGAGATTATCTGAATTGTTGTCCATCAGTGATACCCGCATCAGCAATGTGTATCCCATCATCAGAAAAATTTTTTCTCCTGACTTGATCAGGCAGTTGGTGAACACCAATGTTCAAGAGATTGGATTAGAAAAAATGTTGAAGGATGAGTTGAAGGCAATTGAAAAATTTGACCTGTTCAGCCAGTACAGCATTGCAGAATACATGGGCTATACCCAAAACACCTTGTTGAAAGATGCAGACCAGATGAGCATGGCGGTGGGTTTGGAAATTCGGGAGCCGTTTTTTGATCACAAGCTCATTGAATATGCACTTTCCATTCCTGACAACATCAAATTTCCTCATTTCCCCAAACAGTTGATGGTAGAGGCTTTGGAGCCCTTACTGCCCAATGAAATTGTACACCGGAAGAAGCAAGGATTTGTTCTGCCATGGGAAAAATGGATGCGCAATGAACTCCAGTCATTCTGTGCCGCTCAGATCAATGACCTGGCGGATAGGAATTTCATCAAGCGTGATGCATTGCTAAAATATTGGAACCGTTTTCTGCAACATGATCCTGCTATTCGTTGGATGGAGCTTTGGCAATTTGTGGTAATTGGCTACTGGCTCAATAAAAATAGGATTCAAGAAATATAGTTTGACCATAAGAACAAAACTCCTCATCTTCTGCGATTGGTATGCTCCAGCCTTTAAAGCTGGCGGCCCCATCCGTTCCATTGTCAACCTGGTGGAGCGGTTCAAGTACGAGTATGATATTTATGTATTTACATCGGATCGGGATATCAATCAAAAAAACCCATTCAAGGATATCGATACAGACCAATGGCTGCAGCAAGAGGGATACCATATCTGGTATTATTCCCCTGGGACCATGTCATTCAAAAAAGTGAAGGCTGTCATAGCTGAAATCAATCCCGATAAAATCTACCTGAACAGCATGTTCTCCAACATGATCAAACCCATCATGGCAGCCTATGCAACGGGAAAAATCATCATCGCCCCCAGGGGAATGTTGCGGAGTTCTGCTTTGGCAGTAAAGCCAATCAAGAAATTCTTGTATATGTGGTTTCTGAGAATGCTGGGAATTGACCGATACTTGAATTTTCATTCTACGGGGGAAGATGAAACCCAAGATGTCAAGCGATGTTTTCCTGCTGTAAAAAAAATCGTGCTTGCGCAGAACCTCCCCGTTTCAGTGAATGAGCAACTGACATCCATTGAAAAGCCAATAGGTCTATTGCGCATCATTTTTGTAGGCAGGCTTCATCCCATCAAAAAACTGGATTTTCTTTTGGAGGCATTGGCCAAAGCCAAAGGAGATATCCAGTTGGATATTGTTGCTACAAGAGAAGATGAAGCGTATTGGAAGCAATGCAAAAAAATGATCGGAAAGCTTCAGCTCAAGTTTGACATCACAACCTATCTTGACCTCCCACACCACAAAATCAAACCACTGCTTGAACAGGCACACCTGTTTGCCCTGCCAACAGAGGGTGAAAATTTTGGGCATGCTATTTTTGAAGCCCTCGCTGTCGGATGCCCAATCCTGATCAGCGATCAAACACCATGGCAATCACTCAGGGAACATAAAGCAGGTGTTGAACTTCCGCTGGCAGATCAGTCTCGTTTCACCGAAGTGATCCAGGAATTTGTTGACATGCCGGATGCCGCATGGCAGGAATACAGACAAGGTGCTTGGTCATTGGCAATATCCTACCAGCAAAACCTGGCTTCAGCGGAGCAATACCATCAATTGTTTAAAAATGCTGAATAGAAACGGCATAATGCATCATATTTTTTGAATGAAAACAGCATTTCAATGAAAGTTGATTTTACCCATTACGATGCCAACAATAAGGCCTATGCCCAAAGCATTGGTGCTTCCAAAACCAAGCAGCTCTTGTGGTTTGTGTTGGGTCCACTCTTGATCAGAAACCCACTCATTCCATTCAGTGCTCTCAGGAAATGGGTATTGGAATTGTTTGGCGCCTCAATTGGCATTGAGGCACGCATACGCCCGGGTGTCCAGATCAAATATCCTTGGAAACTGAAAATGGGAGACCATGTTTGGCTGGGTGAAAACTGTTGGATTGACAACATGACTGATGTCAATATCGGCAGCCATGTTTGCATCTCACAGGGTGCTATGCTCTGCACAGGCAACCACGATTATGGCTCTCCGGGCTTTGAACTGATCGCAAAACCCATCACCATTGAAGATGGGGTTTGGATCGGTGCAAAAGCCTTGGTAGGACCGGGCCTTACCGCATCTTCACACAGTGTATTGACCGCAGGTTCCATCGCCACAAAAAACCTGGAAGCCTATGGCATTTACCAGGGAAACCCAGCCATGCTCGTCAAATCAAGAACCATCAAGGCCTAATCCATGAATCCTCATCCCTCACCCCTCATCTCTCATCCCTCATCCCTCACCCCTCACCCCTCATCCTTTATCCCTCATCCCTCATCCCCCATCCCTAACCCCTCATCCCCCAAAATCTCCATCATCACCGTCTCCTTCAACTCCGCCAGCACCATTGCTGACACATTGAAGGCGGTGGCCAGCCAAACGTACCAGGGCATTGAGCACATCATTGTTG